>Ga0207708_10000014_pt1 | contig 203569 bp, 164 predicted proteins | sample KBSK5101metaG_FD_184340 | JGI IMG/M metagenome (GOLD analysis project Ga0207708, IMG submission 184340) | Corn, switchgrass and miscanthus rhizosphere microbial communities from Kellogg Biological Station, Michigan, USA - KBS K5-10-1 metaG... | ecosystem: Host-associated > Plants > Roots >...
CGAGCCGGTGGTCCGGTCGACGATCCTCACCCCGGCCGACTTCATCGGCACGATCATGGAGCTCTGCCAGGCCCGGCGCGGCAACCTTCTCGGGATGGACTACCTCTCCGAGGACCGGGTCGAGATGCGCTACACGCTCCCCATGGCCGAGATCGTCTTCGACTTCTTCGACCAGCTCAAGTCACGCACCAAGGGCTACGCGTCCCTGGACTACGAACCCACCGGCGACCAGGTGGCCGACCTGGTCAAGGTCGACATCCTGCTCCAGGGCGAGCCCGTGGACGCGTTCAGCGCGATCGTGCACAAGGACGCCGCCTACTCCTACGGCGTGATGCTGGCCGGCAAGCTCAAGGACCTGATCCCGCGGCAACAGTTCGAGGTGCCGATCCAGGCCGCGATCGGGTCCCGGGTGATTGCCCGGGAGAACATCCGCGCCATCCGCAAGGACGTGCTGGCCAAGTGCTACGGCGGTGACATCACCCGCAAGCGCAAGCTGCTGGAGAAGCAGAAGGAGGGCAAGAAGCGGATGAAGATGGTCGGCCGGGTCGAGGTGCCGCAGGAGGCCTTCATCGCGGCGCTGTCCACCACCGAGTCGCCGGATTCCGCCCGCAAGTAGCGGCAGGAGAGCGTGGGCATGCCATGACCGCACGAGAAGAGGACTACACCGCCGCGCTGGAGGCGGCCGTGGCGCACGCCCGCCAGTGGCTGGCCTCGATGCCCGACCGCCCGATCCCGCCGCGCCGTAGCGCCGACGAGGTGGCCAAGGCCCTCGGCGAGCTCCCGGACGGCCCGACCGATCCGGCCGCGGCCATCGACCTGCTCGGCGAGGCCGTCGAGGCCGGCTTGATGGCGATGCCGTCCGGGCGGTTCTTCGGGTGGGTCATCGGCGGGACGTTGCCCGCCGCGCTGGCCGCCGACTGGTTGATCAGCGCCTGGGACCAGAACGCGGCCATGCGCACCCCCACTCCGGGCGTGGTGGCCGCCGAGGAGACGGCGGCCCGCTGGCTGCTCGAGCTGCTCGGCCTGCCTGCCGGCGCTGCCGTCGGTTTCGTGACCGGCGCGACCATGGCCAACTTCAGCTGCCTCGCGGCCGCCCGCGAGCAGGTGCTCACCGGCGCCGGCTGGGACGTAAACCAGCGCGGCCTGAACGGGGCGCCGCCGGTCACGGTGCTGGTGGGCGCCGAGCGGCACGTGACGGTCGACGTGGCGCTGCGCTACCTGGGCCTCGGCGCGCCGACGGTGGTGCCGGCCGACGACCAGGGCCGGATCCGCGTCAACGCGCTGACCGAGGCGCTCGCCGAGCGGCCCGGCGCCGGCCCGGTGATCGTCTGCCTGCAGGCCGGTGACCTGCACTCCGGCGCGTTCGACCCGTTTCCCGAGGCGATCGCGGCCGCGCACCAGCACGGCGCCTGGGTGCACGTCGACGGCGCCTTCGGGCTGTGGGCCGGCGCCAGCCCGACGCACCGGCAGCTGGTCGCCGGCTACGCCGAGGCCGACTCGTGGGGCACCGACGCGCACAAGACGCTCAACGTGCCCTTCGACTGCGGGATCGCGATCGTGGCCAAGCCGGCCCCGATGCGCCGGATCTTCGGCTTCGACGCCGACTACCTGCTGCCCGACGCCGCCGGCGACCCGCTGGACCGGGTGCCGGAGATGTCCCGCCGGGCCCGCGGCGTGCCGGCCTGGGCGGCGCTGTACTCCCTGGGCCGCACCGGGATGGCTGGCCTGGTGGACCGGCTGGTGCGCAACGCCCAGGCGCTCGCGGCCGGAATCGTCACCATCGACGGCGTCGAGGTGCTCAACGACGTGGTGTTCACCCAGGTCTGTTTCGCGGTGGGCGACGACGAGCGCACCCGCGCGGTGGAGCGCCGGCTGCTCGGCGAAGGCGTCACCTGGATGTCCGGCTCGCGCTGGGCCGGCCGGCAGGTGATCCGGATCTCGGTGAGCAACTGGTCCACCGACGCATCCGATGTCGAGCGCTCGATCGACGCCGTCCGCCGCGCGGTCCAGGCGGCGCGCTAGGCAGCTCGCCGGGGCGTGACCTTCGGCCCTGGCTGCCGGGTGCCGGAATGCGCTGTGCTCTCAACGTGATCGTGCTCGCGCCAGACCGCACCGGATCACGGCTGCCATGACCGCTGACCGGGCGATGCCGGCGGCCGAGCAGGCCAGGTTGCCCCGCAAGGTCTATGAGCGGGAGCTGTACCGGCTGCAGGCCGAGCTGGTCGCCCTGCAGGAATGGGTGCGGGTCGAAGGCATCCGGCTGCTGGTGCTGTTCGAGGGCCGGGACGCGGCCGGCAAGGGCGGCGCGATCAAGCGGGTCGCCCAGTACCTCAACCCGCGGGTGGCCCGGATCGTGGCGCTGCCGGTGCCGACCGAGCGCGAACGCGGCCAGTGGTACTTCCAGCGCTACGTCGCCCAGTTGCCGGCGGCCGGCGAGATCGTGCTGATGGACCGGTCCTGGTACAACCGGGCCGGCGTGGAGCGGGTGATGGGCTTCTGCGCCCCGGCCGAGTACCGCCGGTTCCTGGCGCAGTGCCCGGTCTTCGAGCGGCTGCTGGTCGAGGACGGCATCCTGCTGCGCAAATACTGGTTCTCGGTCAGCGACGCCGAGCAGGAACGGCGGTTCCGGTCCCGGCACGCCGATCCGCTGCGGCGCTGGAAGCTGTCGCCGATGGACGTGGAGTCGGTGCTGCGCTGGGAGGACTACTCCCGTGCCAAGGACGAGATGTTCGTGCACACCGACATCGCCGAGGCGCCCTGGTGGGTGGTGGAGGCTGACGACAAGCGGCGGGCCCGGATCAACCTGATCGCACACCTGCTCGCCAGCGTGCCGTACGTGCCGGTGCCGGTGCCGCGGTTCGCGATGCCCAGGCCGCCGGCGGCCACCCACTACACCCGGCCGCCCCGCGAGCTGTTCCACTCGGTGCCCGACCACGCCGCCACGTTGCGGTGAGCCACCGGCCGACTGGGGTCAGCGCAGGCCGTCGAACAGGTCCTGCTCGGGCAGCGGCGCGCCGGTGCGGTCGTGCACCCGGACGAAGGTCTCCCGGCCCATGAACTCGGTGAACCGCTCCTGGCCCATCCGGAGGAAGAAGATGTTCTCGCTCTGGCTGGCGTGCGCGGCCAGCGCGTCGTACTTCTGGCCGCCGAATGCGCTGGCGTCCACCCAGGTGGTGATCTCCTCGTCCGGCAGCCCGATCTCGGGACCGGGCTGCTCGGGGTCCGGCTCCTCCCAGTCGGCGCCGAGTTCGCGCATCAGCCTGCCGAACTCCTCGAAGGCCGAGCGCGGCACCGTGGTCCAGTAAACCTTGGCCGGAATGCCGGTCTCGGCGACCGCGGCCATGGTGATCCGGTGCGCCTGGATGTGGTCGGGGTGGCCGTAGAAACCGTTCTCGTCATAGGTGACGACCACGTCGGGCTGGTAGCGGTGCATCAGCTCGGCGAGCTTGCCGGCCGCCTCGGCCACCGGCGTGCCCCAGAACGAGCCGGGCGCGTCGATGGTCGGCCAGTCCATCATTCCCGAGTCGCCGTAGCCGAGCAGTTCCAGGTGGCTGACGCCCAGCACGTGGCAGCTGCGCTCCAGTTCCTGCTGGCGCAGCTCGACGACCTTGTCCGGGTCGTGACCGTCCTCGCCGGGCTTGACACCGTCCGGGCCGTCGCCGCACCGGCCGTCGGTGCAGGTGACCAGCACCGTCCGGATGCCCTCGGCGGCGGCCTTGGCCAGCACGCCGCCGGTGCCGGTGGCCTCATCGTCGGGGTGGGCGTGTACCGCCATGAGCGTCAGGGGTCGATCGGTCATGTGTGCAGCTTAAGCTCGCCGGATGACACCGCTCCTCGTGCCGGTTGCCACAGCGCCGCGGGCGCGATGAACCGAGGTACCGAGCCGGCGACCCGCTGGTACGGGCTGAAGCCGGACATCACCGATCGTGAGCTCACCGAGCGGGCCTGCCTGGCCGTGCTCGAGGTCGTCCGGCCACGGTGTGAGCACATCACCGTCGACGCCTACACCGACTACCAGGACAGCCTGCCCGAGCCGGCCCGGGCCGCACAGGACGAGCTCCGGGCCAGGGGCGCCCTGCACCGCCGGCGGCGGGATCCCGGGATGGGAGTCGAACTCGACCCGGCAGACCCGGCGGACTGGGCGCTGCTGCGGGCGTTCGTCGCGTGGTCCATCCATGTCGAGCTCGACAGCGCCGGCGCGACGCTGGCGACCCTGCACGACTGCGGTCGCTCGATCAGCGCCGACCTCAGCTCGGCCGAGGCCGACAGGCTGGGCAGTACTCTCGCCGGCGCGCTGCGAGTCGAACCGCTCGTCACCCGACGCCGGGCCGGTCGGTGACCGATGCTCGCCCGGTTCGGTCGTCGCACGGCTCGGTACGTGTTCAGCGAGAGGCTGCGGTCCGAACTGGGTGAGCGGTGCCGCCCCGCACAGCAGGCCGGGCCGGATGCCCGGTGGCGCGGGGACTTTCGGCACTGCCCGATGAGCCCTGTCGACCGCTGTGCTGGACACCATGCGCGGACAATCACGAAATCTGCCGACTCGCCGGATCTGGTGGCTTCCGGCGCTGGCGCTGCTGCTGCCGGCGCTGGCCGTGCTGGCACCCGCCGCGCCGGCCGCGGCCGAAACCCCGCTGTGCCAGCAGAGCCTGCCGCAGCCCAGTTCGGGCAACTTCGAGCTGGACCGCGGCTCGGTGCGCCCGGGGGAGACCACCATCGGCGTGGTGAGCGGGCTGGCCGCCTGGCCGGTGCATCTGTTCGGTGGTTCCGGCGAGACGTTCACCGCCTGCCTGCCGGGTGCGGCGTTCCCACGGGCCGAGGTGATGGCGCACGACGACGCGGCGTACTTCCTGGTTGCGGTGCCGGCCTCGCTTCGGCCGGGTAGCTACCGGGTCGGCCTGCTGTTCTATGAGGGCGGCGGCCCGCTGTCCGGCGGCCGGCTGGTGCGCTTCGACGTGCCGCTGACCGTGACCGCACACCCGGCCCCGGTCAGCGGGACCACCCCGGCCTGCCGGCACACCCACCCGGCCGCCGGGACCGGTGCACTCGCCGGCCCCGGACGGGCGCAGATCGGCGTACCGATCAGCGCCGTCCTGCGTGGCCTGGATCCGCGCATGATCGGCGTGCTCAACGAATACGACGGCCTCGACTACATCGCTTGTCTGGCCGGGCGGGCGAGCCCGATCACGCACCTGGTCCGCTCGGACACACCGTTCCAGGTTCCGGTGCCGGCCGACCTGACCCCTGGAGGGCACAGCCTGGTGGTCATCGGACCGGGGCCCGGCGGGCTGGTGCGCTGGCGACTGGTCGTCGTCCTGATGGCGCCTCCCACGCTGCACCTGCCGAAGTCGGCACTGGCCGGTACCCGGCAGCCGGTGTCGGGCAGCTGCGATCACGCCGCCACGATCGCGCTGGTCTCAGCCGCCTTCGACAACAGCGGTTCGCACGACTGGCGGGGATCGCTGGACGGCACGCTGCAACCCGGCCCGAACGGGGTCTGGCAGTTCCGCGCCGCCGGCAGCGCGGGCAGCTTCAGCGGGCAGATCCTGCTCAAGGCCACCGCGGACGGAACCTACCCGGTCGTGATGCGCTGCGGCGGCGGGCTGGCGTTGAGCACCACCTTGACGGTGGAGGCGAAACCACAACTGCGGCTGAGCCCGAATCCGGCGCGGTCGGGCTCCTGGCTGTCCGTCTCCGGACGCTGCCCGCACACCGACACCGTCTCGCTCATCTCCGCCGCCTTCGACCACTCCGGACAGCACGACTGGGACGGCATCAACGGCGTCTGGCAGTTCGGCACCACCGGCAGTGCGGGCACCTTCAGCGGCCGGGTGCTGCTGAGGGACACCGCCGCAGGCAGCTATCACGTGGGCATGCGCTGTGGTGGCGGGCTGGCCGCCAGTGCGCCGTTGACCGTCCGGCCGGCGTCGGCCGGCAGCCCGGCGCAGCCCTCGTCCGGTACGCCGGTGCTGCCCGCGACCGGCCGGCCGGTGCTGCCGCTGGCGCTGACCGGTGTGCTCAGCCTGCTGCTCGGCGCGGTGCTGCTGCGGGTCGCGCGCCGGCGCCCGGCCGGCTGATCGCGGTTGCCGGCCGGCTGATCCGGCGGCGCTGACCGGCTAATCGGTTGCAACTGCTGGAACAATCGGTTCTCGTGACGGAATCATCTCCGGTCGAGTGGACCGCGCTGAACCTGGCCAACTGGGACGAGCGGGCGCCGGCCCATGCCGCCTCGCCCGGCTACTCGGTGCAGAGGTTCCGCGACGACCCGGACTTCCTGTCCAAGGTGGTCAGCCACGACCGGCCACGGCTCGGCGACATCACCGGCCTGCGCGGCCTGCACCTGCAGTGCCACATCGGCACCGACACCCTCTCTCTGCACCGGCTCGGTGCCCGGATGAGCGGCCTGGACTTCTCCGGCCCGGCGCTGGCCGAGGCCCGGGCGCTGGCCGGGTCGGTGGGCGCGGACATCGACTACGTGCAGGCCGACGCCTACGCGGCGGTCGAGCACTTCGGTGCGGGAACCTTCGACCTGGTCTACACCGGCATCGGCGCGTTGTGCTGGCTGCCCGACGTGGCCCGCTGGGGCCGGCTGGTCGCCGACCTGCTCGCCCCGGGCGGCCGGCTGTACATCCGCGAGGGGCACCCGGCGCTGTGGGCGATCGACGAGCGGCACACTGACCGGCTGGTACTGGACTACCCCTATTTCGAAACGGAAAAACCGATCCTGTGGGACGACGAGGGCACCTACGTCCCGACCGAGGCCGAGTTCACCCACAACCGCACCGCGAGCTGGAACCACGGCATCGGCGAGATCATCACCGCGGTGCTGGACGCCGGGCTGCGGCTCACCCAGTTCGTCGAGCACCGCGAGGTGCCGTGGGAGGCGCTGCCCGGGGCGATGACCCGCGGCGAGGACGAGGAGTGGCGGCTGACCGAGCGGCCCGAGCGGCTGCCGCTCACCTATACCCTGCAGGCCGTCAAAGGCTGACCGTCACGCCATGGCGGTGCCGACGAAGTAGGCGGTGCGCATGCGGTGCCGAACGCGAGCACGGTGCCGGCTCAGCCGAGCAGGGGCTGGACCTCTGCTCCGATGAAGTGCGTGAACTCGGCCAGCGGCGGCGCGTCGTCGCCGACCGAGAGCAGCGCGACCGTGGTGGCACCCGCCTCGACGAACCGGCTGACCCGGCCGGCCACCTCGGCGGCGGTGGGCGAGTCGGCAACCGTCACGAAGACCACCACCTCGAGCGTGGTGTCCGGACTCGTGTCGCGCCGCCCGGCCTGCACCCGCCGGACCGCTCCGGGCAGCTCGTCGAGGGTCGTCTCGCCGGTCAGGATCACCCCGTCGCCGACCGCACCGGCCAGCTCCAGGGTGCGCGGGCCGACCGCGCCCACCAGCACCGGTGGCACCTGCTGCGGCGGCCAGGCCAGGCCGACCTCCCGCAGCGAGACGTAGCGTCCGGACGTCGAGACGGTCTGGCCGTGCAGCAGTTGCCGCAGCGCGGTGGCGTACTCGCAGAGCAGGGTCATCGGCGAGGACGCCCGCGCCCCGACCTGGTCCATCCAGTCCAGCACGCCGTGCCCGACGCCGGGCACCAGCCGGCCGGGGAACAGCCGGGCCAGGGTGGCCAGCTCCATGGCGGTCAGCGCCACGTTGCGCAACGGGACCGGCAGCAGGCCGATGCCCACCCGCAGCCGCTCGGTCCAGCCCAGCACGGCGGCCGCGGTGGCGATGCCACTCTCGGCGAAGCAGTCCTCCCACAGCCACAGTTCGGCCAGTCCGGACCGCTCGGCGGCCAGCGCCACCGGCCGCAGCTGCTCGGGCGCGAGGTCAGGCGGAAAGATCACGCCCAGGTTCACCATGCTCGCAGTATTGCGCACCCCGGGGCCACCGCTGTGACAGCCGGGTGACGGCGGCGGAGCAGGCTCGCCGGATGCGCAGGGTTCGCCGGACGGACGAAGCAACTGCAACCCCGGCCGTCGAGCAGGTGCTGCGCTCGTCCGGGCAGCCACTGCCGTCGCAGGTGCGCGACGAGCACGAGTCGCGGGCCGGCGCGGATTTCAGCGCCGTCCGGGTGCACACCGATCCGGCTGCGGCGGCCTCGGCGACGGCGCAGCAGGCCGAGGCCTACACGGTCGGGTCGCACATCGCCTTCGCGCCCGGCCGGTTCGCGCCGCATACCGAGGCGGGCCGGGGGCTGCTCGCCCACGAACTGACCCACGTCATCCAGCAATCCGGTGCGCCGCCGGCGAGCGGCACGCTGCCGGTCAGCAAGCCGGCCGACCCGGCCGAGCAGCAGGCCGAACGGGCCGCCCGGGGTGAGCGGGTCGGGCCGCATCACGCCAGCCCGGTGATGGTGCACCGGGCGTTCGGGCTGGCCGTGCGGCACAGCGGCCTGCACGGCGCGGACGCGGTGATTCCGCTGCAACGCTTCATCGGCTACGTCGAAGAGGTCGAACGCGCCAACCCGAACGACCGGCCGGCCGACACGCTGTCGCGGTTGCGGGTGCAGTACTACGGCGGCGAGGGCTTCACCGACTTCGCCAAGTTCGACCAGCTGATTCCGGACGCGCCGGCCTACGACTCCTACACCAACTGGATGACCGGCGAGCCGGTCTACAACCCGCGCGGGCTCGGCAACGTCTCGGCGGACGCCCGCGATCACCTGCTGGCACGCGCGGACGAGAACGCGGTCGGGGACAACCCGTCGCCGTATCTGTTGCTGCCCAACGGTGAACGGGTGGATGTCGGCCACCTGTTCCTGGCGATGGACGCGTTGCTGCACCCGCGGACGGGCGATCCCTACAGCACCTACGGGGTTCCCAACATCGACGTCAGCGGCTGGGTGGCCGATGTCGGGATCGCGGCGGTGTGGCTGGACATGGCCCGCAGGGGCAAGCCGCACCCGGACGATCCGGTGGCCCGTGCGGGCCGTCCGATGACGGTGGACGAGTACTTCCGGGCGTCGGCTCCGGATGAGGATCTGCACGGCGATATCGACGCGTTCGGCCTGCGCACCGTGCTGGGCGGCGGCGGCCCGCTGTCGGCGGCGATCCGCAGTTTCTACACCGGCGGTCCCGGAGCCGGCGTGCAGACCAGCCGGTACGCGGCGTTCTGTTCCGGCGCCGGCATCCGGTACACCGCGGCGTCCGGCGTGGTGACCTGGGATGCCGGCCAGCGTCCGGCGCTGATAGCCCGGATCGACCGGTTCAACGACCTGTACGGCGCCGGGACGAGTGGCACCATCTGGGGAACGCTGTTCGGCCCGAGCCATCGCAGTTGGCCCGACACGCCGGTGATGCTGGACAAGTTCCTGGCCTGGTTGAAACCCCGCCTGGAAGCCGAACTGCGCACGGCGGCCGCCGTGCACCCCTGAGCGTTCGCCGAGCGCTCAGCCGAGCACGCCGCGTACCGAAGCGTGGCCCTTGAGCAGGTTGCGGGCGATCGTGCGGCGCTGGATCTCGTCGGTGCCCTCGTAGATCCGCAGCAATCGCAGCTCCCGGTACCACCGCTCGATCGGCAGCTCCCGGGTGTAGCCCATGCCGCCGTGCACCTGCAGCATCCGGTCCACGATCTCGTTCGCCTTGACGCCGCCGAAGAGTTTGGCCATCGACTGGGCGTGCCGGGAGTCCATCCCCGTGTCCACCTGCCAGGCGGCGATGAGCACCAGCCAGCGCAGCGCCTCCAGTTCCACCGCCGAGTCGGCGATCATCCACTGGATGGCCTGCCGGTCGGCGATCGGCTGGCCGAAGGTGACCCGGTTGCGGGCGTGCTCCACGGCCATCTCGATCAGCCGCTCGCAGGCACCGACCGCGCGGGCCGGCAGCAGGTAGCGACCCCGGCCGATCCACTGCATCGCCAGGGCGAAACCCTGCCCCAGCTCGCCGAGGATGTTGCGCTCGGGCACCCGCACCTCGTCGAAGACCAGCGCCGCCGGACCCCATTCGCCCATCGTGTCGATGTATTCGCTCTTCCAGCCGGCGCTGCGGTCGACCAGGAAGCAGGTCACCCCGCCGTTGACGCCCTTCTCGGCGTCGGTGATCGCGAACACCATGGTGAAGTCGGCCTCGTTGCCGCCGGTGATGAAGGTCTTCTCGCCGTTGATCACCCAGTCCGAGCCGTCCTTGCGGGCGCTGGTCCGGATCGCGGTCAGGTCCGAGCCCGCACCCGGTTCGGTGATCGCGAAGCAGGAGGTCCGCTCGCCGGCGATGGTCGGCAGCAGGTACTCCTGCTGCTGGGAGTCGTTGGCGTGGAACAGGATGTTGTCGGCGGCGCCGCCGAACCGGAACGGCACCAGCGACCGGCCGAGCTCGGCCTCGATCAGGGCGGCGAGCACCGCGGACAGGTTCATCCCGCCGTACTCCTCGGGCGTCTGGACGCCCCAGAAGCCGGATTGCCGCGCCTTGGCCTGCAGTTCGGCCAGCTCGTCGGCGGTGATGCCGGGCTGGTGGGCACGCTCGCGGCGCAGCACCTCCGGTTCCATCGGCAGGATCTCGCGCCGGACGAAGGTGCGCACCCAGTCCCGGGTCTCGATCTCTTCGGTGCTCAGCGACAGGTCCATGGGTCGAATCTAACCCTGCGCGCTCAGGGCTCGATCACGATCTTTCCCACCAGGTCGCCGGCCTGCATCGCGGCGAGCCCCTCGGGCACCTGCGCCAGCGGCAGCGTCCGGTCGATCCGCGGCCGCAGCCCGGTCACCTGCAGGAACGAGATCAGCTCGGCCAGCTCGGCCCGGGTGCCCATCGTCGAGCCGATCACCTGCAGCTGCAGGAAGAAGATCCGGTTCAGCTCGGCCGGCGGCATCGCACCCGAGGTGGCACCGGAGATCACGATCCGCCCGCCCGGCCGCAGCGACTTCACCGAGTGCGACCAGGTGGCCGCCCCGACCGTCTCGAGCACCGCGTCCACCCGCTCGGGCAGCCGGGCGCCGGAGGCAAAGGCCTGGTGCGCGCCCAGTTCCAACGCGGTTGCCTGCTTGGCCTCGGTGCGCGCGGTCGCCCAGACCCGCAGGCCCGCGGCCCGGGCGAGCATGATGCAGGCTGATGCGACGCCGCCGGTGGCGCCCTGCACCAGCACCGTCTGACCGGGCCGCAGCCCCGAGTTGACGAACAGCATCCGGTACGCGGTGAGCCAGGCGGTGGGCAGGCAGGCCGCCTCGGCGAAGGACAGCTCGGCAGGCTTGGGCAGCAGGTTCGCGGTCGGCACCGAGACGAACTCGGCCAGCGCGCCCTGGTGCTTCTCGCTGAGCAGCGAGCGGCCCGGGTCCAGGGTCTCGTCACCGGTCCAGTCCTCGGCGCTGATCACCGAGTGCAGCACCACCTCCTCGCCGGTGCCGGTGTCGATGCCGGCCGCGTCACCGCCCAGGATCATCGGCAGCTGGGACTCCTTGATCCCGACGCCGCGCAGCGTCCACAGGTCGTGGTGGTTGAGGCTGGCCGCCTTCACCCGCACCGTGGTCCAGCCCGGCTTCGGCTCCGGTTCGGGACGGTCACCGAGCACCAGCCCGTCCAGCGGGGCGTCCGGGTTCAGGGCGTTGGCGTAGGCAGCTCGCATGGCCCGACCCTAGTGCCACCTGCTCCGGGGCCCTCGGCCGCGCTGTCAGCCGGTGAGGTCGAGGTCGGGACGGTAGAGCTCGCACCACAGGCCGAGATCCAGTGCGCGCTCCAGGCCGAGCCGGGTCAGCCTCGGCAGCGTGGCCGAGTCGTCGAGCACCGCGGCCGCCAGCCAGTCCCGGTCTAGCAGTTCGAAGACGGCGGAGTCCGGGTCGGACAGCAGCGCCTTGGCCTGCTGCTGCAGTTCCCGACCGTAATGCGGATCCTGGATGGACGGGTACGGGCTCTTCGGCCGCCGGGCGACCGACTCGGGCAGCATGTCCTGGGCCGCTCCGCGCAGCAGGCTCTTCTCCATGCCGTCGTAGTGCTTCATCGCCCACGACGTGTTGTATACGTACTCGATCAGGCGGTGGTCGCAGTACGGCACCCGGACCTCCAGGCCGACGGCCATGCTCAACCGGTCCTTGCGGTCGAGCAGGTTGCGGATGAACCGGCTCAGGTGCAGGTAGATCATGATCCTCATCCGGTGTTCGAAGTCGTCGTCGGAGTCCGACCGCTCGACCTCGGCCACCGCCGTGTCGTACATCTCGCGCCGGTACTCCACGAGCTTCAGCCCGGCCAGTACGTCCGGGCGAAGGCCGGTCGCGTCCGGGTCCAGCGGGCCGATGCTCACCGCGATCCACGGGAACGCGCGGGCCTGCTGGATCTCGGGAACGTGCATGTGCCGGTAGCCGCCGAAGATCTCATCGGCGCACTCGCCCGACAGCGCCACCGTGGACCGCTTCCGGATCTCCTTGAAGAGCAGGTACAACGAGAAGTCCATGTCGCCGAGGTTCACCGGAATGTCGCGGGCCAGCAGGACGGCCCGGCGAACCTCGGGATCGGTCAGGGTCGTCGAGTCGAGCACGATGTCGCGATGATCGGCCCCGACATGCCTGGCCACGTCGTGCACGAAAGGTGTGTCGACGCTGATGTGGAAATCGTCGGGCTTGAAGATGTCGGCGTGGCCCCGGAAGTCGACGGCGAAGGTCCGCACCCGTTCGCGCTCCAGGTGGGCCGCGGCCAGGACTGTCAGGGTGCCGGAGTCCAGCCCGCCCGACAGCAGCACGCAGCGGGGCACGTCGGCGACCAGCTGGTGGCTGACGCTGTCGTCGAGCAACTCCCTCACCCGTGCCACCGTGGCGCCGACGTCGTCGGTGTGCTCCCGGGTCTGCAGCCGCCAGTAGGTCCGTTCGGCGATGCCGTGCTCGTCCACCGTGACGATGGTGGCCGGCTCCACCTGCCGCATCCCCGCCCAGAAGGTCTGCCGCGGGCTGTAGGCGTAGGACAGTGCCTCCCGTAGCCCCGCCGCGTCGACCAGTCGCCGGGCGATCGGGTTGGCCAGGATCGCCTTGGGTTCCGAGCCGAACAGCACACCGTCGGCGGTCGGGTAGAAGTAGAGCGGCTTGATGCCTATCCGGTCGCGGATCATCACCAGTTTGCGGTCCCGGGCATCCCAGATCGCGAAGGCGTACATGCCGATCAGCCGCTCGGCGACCGCCGTGCCCCACCGGAGGTACCCGCGCAACACCACCTCGGTGTCGCTGTCGGTGCTGAAGCGCTCACCCTCGCCGATCAGCTCCTCGCGCAGTTCGGTGAAGTTGTAGACCTCACCGCTGTAGACGAGCACCACCTCGCCGTGGGCAGTGCGCGCCGACATCGGCTGCACGCCGCCGACCAGGTCGATCACCGCAAGCCGGCGGTGCCCCAGGGCGGCGTTGCGGTCCAGCCAGGTGCCGCCGGCGTCCGGGCCGCGGCACGCCATCGTCGACGTCATCGCGTCCAGGCGGCTGCGTTCGTGGGTGAGGTCGCGTCGGAACGAGATCCAGCCGGTTATGCCACACATCTGCCCGCCTCCTGTCGGTGTGCCAGGCGAGCTGTCCGAGCACGATGCGGGGATCACCCGAGGTAGCAATGTCGGCGCTCACATACCGCCTTTTCGGTACTTTTCGATCATCCCGCTGCAGACCTGCCCGAGTTCTCATGCGTTGCCCTGCCACTGCCGGTCGATACCGGCCGACCGGTCCGCCCCTCGCTGGTTTCCGGGGGCCGCTTTCCGGGGGCCGCCCAGCTGCTATCCGGTCGCCTCTAGGCTGGTGCGGTGCCCCTGCCCCGGACGTCCTGGCGCCGGCGTCCGCTGCTGGTCCTGATCATCCTTCTGCTGCTGCTGGCGATCGGGTACGCGGCCCGCGCGCTGGACGGCGACCACCGCTCCGGCTCCCGGCCGGCCGGACCGCACGCCGCTGGTTCACTCCGGCCCGCCGGAACCGGCCCGGCTCAGTCGCCTTGGACCGCCCAGCGCGGCGGCCGCTTGGCGGCGAAGGCGGCGATCCCTTCCTGCGCCTGCTCACCGGCGAAATAGCCCGCCGACAGCTCGCTCATCCGCGCGAAGTCCTCGGCCATCGACACCCCGGTCCGGTCCCGGCGCAGCAGCTTCTTGGTGCCCGCCAACGCGGCCGGTTCGCACAGCCGCAGCATCGCGGTGTAGCGGGCCACCTCGGCGGCCACGTCGTCGGCGACGCTGGTGAGCAGGCCGATCTCAGCCGCCCGCGCGGCGGAGAAGGTCTCGCCGGTGAGGAACAGTTCCAGCGCCGGACGGGCCGCCAGCAGCGGCAGCAGCGGCACCGAGATCACCGCCGGCACCAGGCCCAGCCGGACCTCGGTGAAGGCGAAGTCGGCCGCTGCGGCGGCCACCGCGATGTCGCAGGCCGCGATCAGCCCGATGCCGCCGGCCCGGGCCTTGCCGGCCACCTCGGCGATCAGCGGCTTGTCGTACTCCCACAGTCTTTGCAGCAGCGCCGGGAACGCCACGATCGGCTGGTCCTCGGCGGCCACCCCGGCCACCGTGGTCAGGTCCATGCCGGAGGAGAACACCGGGCCGGTGTGGGCCAGCACCACGCTGCGCACGCTGCTGTCGGCGGCCGCCTCGTCCAGATGGCGGCGCAGCAGGCCGAGCAGTTCGGCCGACAGCGCGTTGCGCCGCTGCGGGGAGTCCAGCGTGATCCGGGCGACGGACTCGGCAACCTCGTACCGCACGATGCTTCCGGTGCTCACAGTGTTCTCGCGCTCCTTCGGTGCTGGCCGCCGGTCGGGGCTGCGCACAGGTGGCTGTCGTGCACCCACCGGCGGGTCGGGTGCAGCCGCATGCTGCTGGCATTCAACACTTAGGTCATGCCCTCCGCACTGCCGCACGGCGATCCGGCGCCGCCGAGCGGGCGCCTGACCGAGACCGCGCTCTCCAGCCTGCCCGGCCAGCCGCTCGGCTTCTACGTGCACGTGCCGTTCTGCGCCAGCCGGTGCGGCTACTGCGACTTCAACACCTACACCGCCGCCGAACTGGGCCCCGGCGTCAGCCAGGGCTCCTACGCCGACACCGTGCTGGCCGAGATCCGGTTGGCGCGCGAGGTGTTGCCGGCCAGCGCACCGCCGGTGTCGACGGTGTTCTTCGGCGGCGGCACGCCCACCCTGCTGCCGGCCGAGCACCTGGGCCTGATGCTGGCCGAGATCGGGCATGAGTTCGGGCTGGCGCCGGACGCCGAGATCACCACCGAGGCCAACCCGGAATCGGTCACCCCGGCCTACCTGGCCAAGCTGCGCGACGCCGGCTTTACCCGGCTCTCGCTCGGCATGCAGTCGGCGGCCAGCCACGTGCTCGCGGTGCTGGACCGCCGGCACCGGCCGAACCGGGCCGTCCAGGCGGTCGCCGAGGCCCGGGCGGCCGGCTTCTCCCACGTCAACCTCGACCTGATCTACGGCACCCCGGGTGAGACCGACGCCGACTGGCAGACCTCGCTGGACACGGCGATCGGCTCGGGTGCCGACCACGTCAGTGCCTACGCGCTGATCGTCGAGGACGGCACCGCGCTGGCCCGCAAGGTGTCGTCCGGGGCGATCCCGGCGCCGGACGACGACGTGCTGGCCGACCGCTACCTGCAGGCCGACGACGCGCTCGCCGCGGCCGGCTTCGGCTGGTACGAGGTATCGAACTGGGCCCGGACGCCGGAGGCCCGGTCCCGGCACAACCGGCTGTACTGGTCCGGGGCGAACTGGTGGGGGGCCGGCCCCGGTGCGCACAGCCACGTCGGCGGCACCCGGTGGTGGAACGTCAAGCACCCGAGCCGCTACGCCGCGGCGCTGGACGCCGGCCGCAGCCCGGCGGCCGGCCGGGAGACGCTGGCCGAACGGGACCGGCTGACCGAGCGGTTGCTGCTCGAGGTGCGGATGGTCGAGGGCCTGGACCTGACCGGCCTGCCGCCGGCGGCCACCCGGCAGGGCGAGCAGTGCGTGCGCTGGGGGCTGGCCGAGCGGGAGGCGCTGATCCGCGGCCGGCTGGTGCTCACCCAGCGCGGCCGGTTGCTGGCCGACGCGGTGGTGCGTGACCTGCTCGACGCCGTCTGACGGGCCCGAGGCCGGCTCAGGCCTGCTTGCGCGGTCGCAGTTCGTCCAGGTCGAGCACCCGGACGTGCAGGGTGTGCCGCTGCTGCAGCGCAGCGCGCACCGCCCGGTGCAGGCCGTCCTCGAGGTAGAGCTCACCGTCCCACTGCACCGCATGCGGGAACAGGTCGCCGTAGAAGGTGGAATCCTCGTCCAGCAGCTTGTCCAGCGCCAGTTCGCGCTTGGTGGTGGTCAGCTCGTTCAGGCGCACCGGCCGGGGTGCGACGTTGGCCCAGTCGCGGGTGGACAGCTTGTGGTCCGGGTAGGGCTTGGAGTCCCGCACCGCCTTGAAGATCACGTCCTGCGCACCTTCCTCGCGCCTGCCGGCACGCTCCGATGCCCGCACCGTCCCTGCACCCTAACCGGTGGCCCGGCGGCCGGCCGGATCGCGCGCGGAAAGTGCGCATGTCCTGCTCCGCCGGTCTCCGCCCGTCACCACTAAACTGGGCGGTGCAGGCGAACGCCGGGCGACCAGCACGCAACGGTGAGGAGGGCGGCGAGGTGAACGTCGAGGATCGCAAGCTGGCGGTGCTGCGCGCGATCGTCGAGGACTTCATCGCCACCAACGAGCCGGTCGGCAGCAAGGCCATCGTGGAACGGCACAACCTCGGGGTGTCGCCGGCCACCATCCGCAACGACATGGCGGCCCTGGAGGACGAGGGACTGATCCACCAGCCGCACACCTCGGCCGGCCGGGTGCCGACCGATGCCGGCTACCGGCTGTTCGTGGACCGGCTGACCTCGCTCAAGCCGCTGTCGACGGCCGAGCGGCGGGCCATCGAGAAGTTCCTCGACACCGCCGTGGACCTCGACGGGGTGCTGCAGAACGCTGTGCGCGCCTTGGCCCAGCTGACCCGCAACGTGGCAGTCGTGCAGTACCCGACGCTGTCGCGGTCCCGGGTCCGGCACATGGAGACGGTGCTGCTCAGCCCGTCCCGGCTGATGCTGGTGCTGATCACCGACACCGGACGGGTGGAGCAGCGGGTCGTCGAACTGCCGAGTCCGGTACAGCCCGACGACATCGCCGACCTGCGCACCACCCTCAACGGCCGGTTGCGCGACCAGCGGCTGGCCGACGCCCCGGGCATCGTGGCGGAGTTGCCGGCCACCGTGCCGGGCCACCTGCGCAGCCTGGTGAACGTGCTGTCGACGGTGCTGCTGCAGGCCCTGGTCGAGCACCCGTCCGAGCGGGTGGTGCTGGCGGGCTCGGCCAACCTGACCGAGCGGTCGCTGGACTTCCCGGCGATCCGGCCGGTGCTGGAGGCGCTGGAGGAGCAGGTGGTGTTGCTGCGGCTGCTCGACCAGCAGTCCAGCACGTCCGGCCAGGTGCTGGTGCGGATCGGTAACGAGAACCTGCACGAGGGCCTGCAGGCGGCCTCGGTGGTGTCGGCCGGCTACGGCCCCACCGGCATGTCGCTGGGCGGCGTCGGGGTGCTCGGACCGCGCCGGATGGATTACGGCCTGATCATGGCCCGGGTGGCGGCGGTGGCCCGTTACGTCGGCGACCTGCTCGCCGAGGGCTGAGCGGCTCCGATCCCCGTGCCGGGTCGGCCTCCGGTTGAGCGGCCCCGCTCGGCCGTCTCGGCCACATCCGTGCCGGATCCTTTCCGTACACTCGTCCTGAGCAGTTGGCACTCAGGGTTGCTGAGTGCCAGTTCGAGACTTAGAGGTGATTGCACCGGTGGCAGGTACCGTCCGGAATTACTACGGGGCGCTCAACGTCCGGCCTGACGCGACGCCGGAGGAGATCAAGCGCGCCTACCGCAAGCTGGCCCGCGAGCTGCACCCGGACGTCAACCCCGATCCCGAGGCGCAGAACCGGTTCAAAGAGGTGACCACCGCCTACGAGGTGCTCTCCGACCCCGAGAAGCGCCGGATCGTCGACCTGGGCGGTGACCCGCTGGCGCCGGCGGGTGGCGGCGGTGGCAACCCGTTCGGGGGCGGTTTCGGCAGCTTCGGCGACATCTTCGAGACGTTCTTCTCCGGCGCGACCGGTGCCACCCGGGGCCCGCGCAGCCGGATCCGGCAGGGCGCCGACGCGCTGCTGCGGATCGAGCTGAGCATGGCCGAGATGGCCTTCGGCGTGCAGAAGGACATCGCCGTCGAGACCGCGGTGCTGTGCCAGACCTGTTCCGGCGACGGCTGCGCTCCGGGCACCCGGCCGCGCACCTGCGACACCTGTTCCGGTCGGGGCGAGGTGTCGAGCATGCAGCGCTCGCTGCTCGGGCCGGTGATGACCACCCGGCAGTGCCCGGCCTGCGGTGGCACCGGCCAGCAGATCCCGTCGCCGTGCCCGACCTGCGCCGGCGACGGCCGGGTGCGGGCGCGCCGCTCCATCGCCGTCGACGTTCCCGGCGGCATCGAAGACGGCATGCGCATCCGGATGACCGGCCAAGGTGAGGTCGGTCCCGGCGGCGGGCCGGCCGGCGACCTCTACATCGAGGTCACCGAGCAACCGCACGAGACCTTCACCCGCGAAGGTTCGGACCTGCACTGCACGGTGGCGGTGCCGATGACCGCCGCCGCGCTCGGCACCGACCTGAGCCTGCAGGGCCTGGACGCCGAGGAGCGGATCGAGATCCGGCCGGGCACCCAGTCCGGCTCGGTGATCACGCTGCGCGGCCGGGGCGTGCCGCGACTGCGCAGCGCCACCCGTGGTGACCTGCACGTGCACGTCGAGGTGCGCACCCCGACCCGGCTGGACGAGACCCAGGAGAAGCTGCTGCGCGAGCTCGCCGAGCTTCGCAACGAGGACATCAGCTTGGGTGGCAACCGGGGCGGCCTGTTCTCCAAGGTGCGCGACGCGTTCGGCACCCGCTGAGTTCCGCGCGTACCCGAACGGACCCGCCGTGACACCGCCGCTGTTCCTGGTGCCCGACCTCGGCACCGGCGACGTCCTGGTGCTGACCGGCGCCGAAGCCCACCACGCGGCCACCGTGACCAGGCTGGCGGCGGGGGAGCAGGTGCTGCTCTCCGACGGCCGGGGCGGCCTGGCCGAGGCCCGCGCCGGCCAGGTGAGCCCGAACCGGGTGGTCTTCGAGGTGCTGTCGCGCCGGACCACCGAACGCCCCCGGCCGTGGCTGGTGGTGGTGCAGGCGTTGCCCAAGTCCGAGCGCGGTGAGCTCGCGGTCGAGCTGCTCACCGAGCTCGGAGCCGACGAGATCGTGCCGTGGTCGGCGGCCCGCTCGATCGGGCAGTGGAAGGGCGACCGGGTGGCCAAGGGGCTGGCCAAGTGGCAGCGGACCGCCCAGGCGGCGGCCAAGCAGAGCCGGCGGTCCCGGATCCCGGTGGTGGCCGAGCTGGCCGCAACCCAGCAGGTCGCCGACCGGGTCGAGGCGGCCGGCGCGGCGTTGCTGCTGGAGTCCGAGGCAGCCGACCCGCTGAGCGGGCTGTCGCTGCCGGCCGACGGCGAGCTGGTGGTGGTGGTCGGCCCGGAGGGCGGCCTGACGCCGGACGAACTGGAGCTGTTCACCAGCCGCGGCGGCCGGCCGGTCCGGCTCGGTGCCGAGGTGCTGCGCACCTCGACGGCCGGTGCGGCGGCGCTGGCCGTGCTGTCGGTGAACCTCGGCCGGTGGCGCTGAGGCCTGGCAGGGCTGCCCCGGGCACCGGCGCGCTAGCGTTCGGTCATGGATTGCCTGTTCTGCAAGATCGTCGCCGCCGAGATCCCGGCCACCGTGGTGGCCCAGGACGACGGCTGGCTGGCCTTCGAGGACATCGACCCGAAGGCGCCGGTGCACGTGCTGGTGGTGCCGAAGCAGCACCTGGCCGACGTCGGCGAGCTGGCCTCGGACCCGCAGGCCGCCGCCGCGGTGCTGGCCGGAGTGGCCGCGGTCGCCCGCCAGCTGGGCCTGACGGCCTACCGGACGGTGTTCAACACCGGCGCCGCGGCCGGCCAGTCGGTCTTCCATGCCCATGCCCACGTGCTCGCGGGCCGCAACCTGGGCTGGCCGCCCGGCTGACGAGCCCCCGAACCGGGCCGTTCCGCCGCTGCCAGGTAACGGATCGGGCATTAGTCCGGTTTGGTTGTGGCGACCGGCGGGTAAACTGAGAGCCGACCACCGCCCGCGGTAGTCCAGCGGCCCATCGGATGACAGAAAGCAGCGCAGAAGCACTTGTCGGAACCGACACCAGCACGGCCACGCCAACGCGTCCAGACCCCGTTCGTGGTGCCCGGGAAGCTGCCGATGGTGGCCCTGCTCGGCCCGCGTGACGAGCTGCTCAAGCTCATGGAAGCGCGACTGGACTCCGAGATCCACGTGCGCGGCAACGAGATCACCGTCACCGGCCAGCCCGGTGACAATGCCCTGGCCATCCGGCTTTTCGAGGAGTTGGTTTCTCTCATGCAGTCCGGACACGACCTGACCCCGGACTCGGTCGGGCGCACCCTGTCGATCCTGCAGGCCGACACCGAGCAGCGGCCGGCCGAGGTGCTCAGCCTCAACATCCTGTCCCGGCGCGGCAAGAACATCCGGCCCAAGACGGTGAACCAGAAGCGCTACGTCGACGCCATCGACGAGCACACCATCGTGTTCGGCATCGGGCCGGCCGGTACCGGCAAGACCTACCTGGCGGTCGCCAAGGCGGTCCAGGCGCTGCAGGCCAAGCGGGTCAACCGGATCATCCTGACCCGGCCGGCGGTCGAGGCCGGTGAGCGGCTGGGCTTCCTGCCCGGCACCCTCAACGACAAGATCGACCCGTACCTGCGGCCGCTGATGGACGCCCTGCACGACATGCTCGACCCCGAGTCGGTGCCCCGGCTGCTGCAGGCCGGCACCATCGAGGTGGCCCCGCTGGCCTACATGCGCGGGCGCACCCTCAACGACGCCTTCGTCATCCTGGACGAGGCGCAGAACACCACGCCGGAACAGATGAAGATGTTCCTGACCCGGCTCGGTTTCGGTTCCAAGATCGTGGTCACCGGCGACATCACCCAGGTGGACCTGCCCAACGGCAGCAAGTCCGGGCTGCGGGTGGTCCGCGACATCCTCTCCGACATCGAAGACATCGAGTTCGCCTACCTGGACTCCAAGGACGTGGTGCGCCACCAGTTGGTCGGCCACATCGTCGAGGCGTACTCCAAGTACGACTCGGTCTGAGCGCGGCTGAACGGGCGCTAAGTGAGCATCGAGATCAACAACGAGTCCGGTGTCGCCGTCGACGAGCGCGCGATCTCCTCGATCGCCCGGCACGTGCTGGACTCGCTCGGCATCAACCCGCTGGCCGAGCTGTCCGTGCTGCTGGTCGACGAGGCAGCGATGACGACGCTGCACAAGCAGTGGCTCGACCTGGACGGCCCGACCGACGTGATGGCCTTTCCGATGGACACCCTCGACGACAAGCCGGGAATCGGCACCGATCCCGGGCCGGCGCTGCTGGGCGATGTGATCCTGTGCCCGTCGGTGGCCGCCGCACAGGCCGCCGCGGCCGGGCACAGCACCGACGCCGAGCTGTTCCTGCTGACCACCCACGGGGTACTGCACCTGCTCGGCTACGACCACGGCGAGCCTGAGGACGAGCGCGAGATGTTCGAGCTGCAGGCCCAGCTGGTGACCGGCTGGGCGAAGGCCAGCGGTCGCGGGCCGGTCCGCACGCCGTTGCCGGGCACCGCCGGCGAGCAGCGCGGCTAGGCAGTCGCGATGAGCGTGCGCGCGACGGGCGGGCCGGCATGACCGGCATCTACCTGGTGCTGCTGATCGTGGCAGTGCTGCTGGTGCCGGCGGCCGGGGCGCTGGCCGCGGTCGACGCGGCGCTGGCGCGGGTGTCGGTGGCCCGGGTCGAGGAGGAGTACGTCCGCACCGGCCGGCGCGGCGCCGCGGCGCTGGCCCAGGTGCTGGCCGACCGGGCCCGGCACACGAACCTGATCCTGCTGCTGCGGGTCGCCGCCGAGCTCACCGCGACCGTGTTCGCCACCGTGGTGGCCACCGCCGAATGGGGTACCACCTGGCCGGTGGTGCTGCTGACCGTCGCGGTGATGGTGGTGGTCTCCTACGTCCTGATCGGCGTCGGCCCGCGCACCCTGGGCCGGCAGCACGCCTATCCGGTGGCGCTGATGGGGGCGGCTCCGGTGCTGGTGCTGGGCCGGATCTTCGGCCCGCTGGCCTCGGTGCTGATCATGGTGGGCAACGCGATCACCCCGGGCAAGGGGCTGCGGGACGGCCCGTTCTCCTCCGAGGTGGAGATCCGCGAGCTGGTGGATCTGGCCGAGTCCCGCGGGGTGGTCGAGCGCGGCGAGCGCGAGATGATCCAGTCGGTGTTCGACCTCGGCGACACCATCGCCCGTGAGGTGATGGTGCCGCGCACCGAGGTGGTGTGGATCGAGAGCACCAAGACGGTGCCACAGGCGCTCACCCTGTCGCTGCGGTCCGGGTTCAGCCGGATCCCGGTGGTGGCCGACAACGTCGACGACGTGGTCGGGGTGGTGTACCTGAAGGACCTGGTGCGCCGCTCCCAGGACCAGGAGCGGGCCCGCCAGACCAAGCTGGACGAGGTGATGCGGCCGCCGACCTTCGTTCCGGAGTCCAAGCCGGTCGACGAGTTGCTGCGCGAGATGCAGGCTCACTACACCCACCTCGCCATCGTCATCGACGAGTACGGCGGCACCGCGGGGCTGATCACCATCGAGGACATCCTGGAGGAGATCGTCGGTGAGATCCGTGACGAGTACGACATCGTGGAGCGACCGCCGGTCGAGGAACTGGAGGACGGCTCGGTGCGGATGACCGCACGGCTGCCGGTGGAGGACCTCGGCGAGCTGTTCGGCGTCGAACTGCCCCGCGGTGACGACGTCGAGACGGTCGGCGGGTTGCTGGCCCAGCAGTTGGGCCGGGTGCCGATCGCGGGTTCGTCGGTGTCGGCCTACGGCCTGCAGCTCACCGCCGAGAGCGTGGGCGGCCGACGCAACCGGATCGACACGGTGCTGGTCCGCAGGCTGGACGAGCCGGACGAGGGCGAGGACCTCGATGCCTGACGGGCAGTCGCCGGGCGGGCAGTTACCGGGCGGGCAGTTGCAGGGCGAGGACGCCAAGCTGGTGACGCTGGCCCGGGCCACCCGGGCGCGCACCGGAGCCGAGCAGGGCGCCGCGGTGCGCGACACCGACGGGCGCACCTACGCCGGCGCCTCGGTGGCGCTGCCGTCGTTGCGGCTGTCGGCGCTGCAGGTGGCGGTGGCGATGGCGGTCTCGTCCGGGGCGCCCGGGCTGGAGGCGGCCGTGGTGCTGTCGGCCGGCGCCGAAGCCGATCCGGGCGGCGCGGCCGCGGTGGCCGACCTCAGCCCGTCGGCGCCGGTGTACGCGGTGGACGAGCGGGGACTGCTGCCCGGCTGAGCGGTCCTCAGCCGGGCAGCCCCCTATTCAGCCCGCCGGACTTACCAGGGCGCTACCACGTCCAGGCGCGGACCCCGGCCAGCGTTCCGACGTACACCGCGTTGGAGTAGATGGCGGGGGCGGCGAACCGGTTCACCGGCCCGGTGGCCATCGTCCAGAGCGTCTGCCCGTTCGCCGGGTCGAGCACGTGCAGCACGCCCGCCCCGTAGTCCAGCGCGTACAGCCGGCCGCCACCCACCGTCGGGGTGCCGTTGATGTTCGACGCGGCGTGCCACTGCACCGTCATGGCGCCGGTGCTGCTGATCCGCACCGCGCGAATGCCGTCGGTGCACGGCACGAACACGGTGCTGCCGACCACTGCGGTGCCGCCGAAGGACTTGCACAGGCTCATCTGTGACACCTGGCCACCGATGCCGCCGAGCTTGTCCTTGTTCAGCACGTACGCGGTGCCGCGCTTGCCGGCGATGAAGACGTAGTTGCCGACGATGGTCGGCCCTTGCGAGCCCAGGTCGAGGTCGGCGGCGTTGTCGTCCCGCCAGGTGCTGGGCGAGAACGAGTCGGTGATCTTCTGCCCGGCCAGCTCCAGCACCGAGTCGGAGTAGTCGTAGCTGCCGGTGCCGGCGGTCGCCCCGTTGCCGACCGCCACCAGCAGTCCGGCGCCGGGCTCCTCCACCGGGCCGGGCGGGGTCCAGATGCCGCCCTCCCGCGAGGTGGGCACCGTGAAGTTCCACAGCGCGGCGGTGGTGGGCGAGGCCAGATCCAGCCCGACCACGCTGCCCCGGTAGCTGCTGCAGTCGCCGGCCAGCCCGCCGTACGGGATGTAGACCCGGCCGCTGGCCACCAGCAGGGCGCCGCGCTGCTGCATCGCGGTCGGGCTGATGCCGGGCACGCTGGAGGGCACGTCGACGTTGCGGGACCACTTGACGGCACCGGTGCCCGGGTCGATCCCGTAGGCGATGTGCCGGATCGGGCTGTTCAGCAGGGCCACCACGATCACGGTGTTGTGGGCCGCGTCGTAGGCGGGCGTGCCGGTGATGCCGCTGGGGTCGATGTTGCCGCACGGCAGCGCCGAGCGGGGCACCGGTGCGCCGAGGTTGCGCCGCCACACGACCTGGTTGCCGGACAGCCGGTAGACCGAGTTGTTCTCGGTGGCCGCGATCCGGATGCCGTGGTTGACGATGATCGGCTGGCCGTACACCGCGCCGTCCAGCGCGATGTTCCAGGCCAGGGTCGGCTGGACGTCGTCCCGCTTGGCGGTGATGGCGTAGCCGGACCGGGCGCCGTTGCCGTGGTAGGTGGGCCAGTCGGCGTAGGCCGTGGTGGCCGTGGTGGTGGCGGTCGTCGTGGTGGCGGTGGTCGTGGTGGCGGGGCGGGCTGCGGCCGGCTGCCCGGCGCCGGCCGGGTCGGCGGTGACGGTGAGCACCGTCGCCGCCAGCACCGCGACGGCGGCGCCGCAGAGCGGCAAATACCTCGAGTTGCGAGTCATCTACCGAGTGTGGACCAAGTGATCCGGTCCGGCATCCGGAGGGCGCTCAGACGCGGTCGCCCGCGACAAGGCGAGCTCGGCCCGGGGGTGATAGCCCGCGGAGTCCACTCGATCCAGTACTCCCGGTTTCTCACGCGGGACGTTCTGCTCTGGCTCCTGCCCGACGCGGCTCGGATGCTGAGCGGTATCGGTCGCTGGTGCGCCGTTGCCTGCGGCGGGCGTCCTGGGCGGAGGTTGGGATGGCGGAGTCAGAGCGCGCACGAGTGATCGTGGTAGCGGGCGACACGCCGATCGACTGGAACCTGGCGCGCACGACCGAGCCCGCGGGTGCGGCGGTGCGGGCGTCCTACACGCACGGTGGTGCGGCGATCATCGGCCGGCTGCTCCGCGCGATGTACGACGAAACCTCGATCGAGGTGCAGGTGCCACCCGAGCCGGCAGTCGCCAGCCCGCTGGACGGCCGGTTCTCCCATCGGCACGCCGTGTGGGCCCGCTTTCCACACGGCAACCGCACGGTATGGCGTATTCAGCAGCGCTTCGGGGTGGACCCGGCCGTGGCCGAGCCGGAGCCGGCATCGCGCGGTCCCGCCGAGGCGGATCTCGTGGTGCTGCACGACGCCGGGCTGGGCTTCCGGATCTCGCAGAACCGGTGGCCGGCAGCGATCGATCAGCTCGATGGCGACGGACGTCCCTGGGTCGTGCTGCGCACGGCGGGCCCGGTCGCTCGGGGGGCGCTGTGGGATCGGCTGCAGCCGCACGCGCAGCGGCTGGTCGTCGTGATCGAGATAGACGACCTGCGCACGGAGGACGTCCGGATCAGTCGCGAGCTGTCCTGGGAGCGCACCGCGCAGGACCTGGTCTGGGAACTGCTCTACAACCCCCGGGTGAGCCCGCTGCTGCGGTGCGCGTTCCTCGTGGTGTCCTTCACGACCGCCGGCGCGCTGGTGGTCTCGATGCCGCCGGACGGCCAGGCCGACCCCCGGTGCGAGCTGGTGTTCGATCCGGCCGCCATGGAGCGGATGTGGAACGAGGCCTACCGGGGAGAGATGATCGGTGGCCTGTCCGTGCTCGTCACCGGTATCGCCCGCCAGCTGATGACGACGCCCGCGGGGGAGCAGCCTGACCTGATCGCCGGCGTCGGTCAGGGCATTGCCGCGATGCGGGCGCTGGATTCCGAGGGGTTCGACGAGACCGCCGACCCGTCCGGCAGGCCGCGCCTCACCTTCCCGACCGGCCGGATGGTCCGGCAGCTGTCGATGAAGGAGGACCTGCTGGCCCGGACCGGCGTTCCGGATCCGCTGCGGATCCGGGCTGTCGCGGGCGTCGCGGACTGGACGATCCTCGCCGACCGCTACCCCGGCGAGCGGCTGGAAGCGCTGGCCTTCCGGATCGTCCTGGAGGGCGGGGAGCGGGCGCTGAGGGACGTGCCGCGGGCACAGTACGCGAAGCTCACCACCTTCGACCGGCACGAGATCGAGGCGTTCCAGAGCGTGCGCATCCTCATCCGCCACTACCTCGGCGAGCAGACCAACCGGCCGCGCTCGATTGCGGTGTTCGGGCCGCCGGGGTCGGGCAAGTCCTGGAGCGTGAAGCAGATCGCCGCCTCCGTCTCCGGCAACCAGATCGAGGATCTGACGTTCAACCTGTCGCAGTTCGACGGGCCGCGAGAGCTGATCTCGGCCCTGCATCAGGTCCGGGACGTCTCGCTCGGCGGCAAGCTGCCGCTGGTGTTCTTCGACGAGTTCGACACCACGCGGATGACGGTGGGCGGCAAGGAGCCGCTCGGCTGGCTGCCGCACTTCCTGGCGCCGATGCAGGACGGCACCTTCTCCGACGGGCAGCTCACCCACCACATCGGCCGCGCCATCTTCGTCTTCGGCGGCGGGCTGTTCCGGTCCATGCAGCACTTCGCCAAGGAGAGCAGCCGGTATGGCGATGCCAAGGCTCCGGACTTCGCCAGCCGGCTCAACGGCTACGTCAACATCCTGGGCCCGAACCCGGTCGAGGGGGATGCCGCCAGCGATCCGTATTACCTGGTGCGGCGCGCGGTGCTGCTGCGCTCGCTGTTGCTCCGGGTGGCGCCCGACATCTTCCACCCGCAGGACGGCCTGCTGGTGCCGAACATCGATCTCGGGGTGCTGCGCGCGCTGCTGCTCACCAAGGAGTACCGGCACGGTGCCCGCTCGGTCGAGTCGGTGGTGGCCATGAGCACGTCCGCGGGCCGACAGCGATTCGAACGCTCGGACCTGGCGTCGGAGGAGCAGTTGGAGCTGCACGTCGATGCCGCGGACTTCCTCGACCTGGTCCGCCTCGCCGACGTCGACGCCGAGATGCTCGAGCGGCTGGCCGAGGCGGTGCACGTCCTCTACTGCGCCGACCGGTTGGCCGGGGGCCAGTCGTGGGCGGGCGGCAACGACTACCTCGCGGCGCAGGCGCTGCTGCGCCCCTACGCGGGCCGGAGCAGGGATCAGGCTGCGACCGATCCGTTGCTGGTGGCCTATCAGGCGTTGCCGGACGAGCGCAAGACCGCGATTCGCCGCGAGGTCGCCGACCTTCCCAACAGGCTGGTGGCAGCCGGCTTCCTCACCCATCCGCTGAGCGCCGCGCCGGCGCCGAGCGACCTGGTGGACCTGCGCTGCACGCTGGAGAGTGCGGCGGTGCGCAGAGCGGCCACGGACGGCGATCCGGCACAGCTGGCCCGGGCGAGCGCCGCGCTGGCCGACATGCGCCGCGACGGGGTGACGGCTGAGGAGTTCCACGACGCCGACGTCCGGTTCCACGTCGCCCTTGCCGGGGCGTCGGGCAGTGAGCCGTTGCACCTGCTGATGCTGGCGCTGCGGGAGGCGATGTCGAGGTACCTGGTCGAATGCCTGCACCGCGAACCCGACCTCCAGGCGATCATCCGCAGGCTGATCGGCGAGCACGAGGCGATCCTGCAGGCCGTCCGCTGCCACGACGGCGATCGGGCCGGCGAGCTCGTCCGGGAGCACGTGCTGGGCTTCTACGGCAGGCATCTCGCGGGGTAACCGGCGGCAGCTGACCCGCTTCGCCGGGCGGCGTCTCACCTGGGTGTCGGCACACCGTTCGGGCTGGGAGAATGATCGGTGTGACCGCACCTCCCGCCGAGTACCGCTCCGGCTTCTGCGCCTTCGTCGGCCGGCCGAATGCCGGCAAGTCCACCCTGACCAACGCGCTGGTCGGCTCCAAGATCGTGATCACCAGCGACAAGCCGCAGACCACCCGCCGGGCCGTCCGCGGGGTACTCAGCCGGGACGACGGCCAGCTGGTGATCGTGGACACCCCGGGCCTGCACCGGCCGCGCACGCTGCTCGGCCAGCGGCTCAACGACGTGGTGCGCGAGACCCTGGCCGAGGTCGACGTGGTCGGCTTCTGCGTCCCGGCGAACGAGAAGATCGGTCCCGGCGACCGGTTCATCGCGGCCGAACTGCAGGCGATCAAGGCGCCGGTGATCGCCGTCGTCACCAAGACCGACACGGTGGGCAGGCAGCGGGTCGCCGAGCAACTGCTGGCCGTCAGCCAGCTGGGGGACTGGGCCGAGGTGGTGCCGACCTCGGCCCGGGCGGGCGAGCAGGTCGAACTGCTGGCCGGCCTGCTGATCGGGCGGCTGCCTTCCGGTCCGCAGCTCTACCCCGACACCATGACCACCGACGAGTCCGATGAGAACCGGATCGCCGAGCTGATCCGCGAGGCGGCGCTGGCCGACGTCCGCGACGAGCTGCCGCACTCCATCGCGGTCACCGTGGAGGAGATGAACCCGCGTGCCGAGGACAGCTCGGGCCGGCCGTCGATGCTCGACATCTTCGCCACCCTGCACCTGGAACGCTCCAGCCAGAAACCGATCATCCTGGGCAGCGGCGGGAGCCGGCTCAAACGGATCGGCACCGAGGCCCGGCGCGGTATCGAGGAACTGCTCGGCCGGCCGGTCTTTCTGAACCTGCACGTCGCGGTGATGGGCGAGTGGCAGCGCGATCCGAAGATGCTCGACCGGCTGGGCTTCTGAGAGAAGTGGGCTTCCAGAGCAGATGCTGAGCCGCTATCGCGCCGCCTTCTCGGCCCCCGGTGCGGTGAAATTCTCCACCGCCGGTTTCCTGGCCCGGATGACGCTGGCGATCTATCCGATCGCGATCGTGCTGATCATCTCGGCACGAACGCATTCCTACGGCTACGCCGGCGTGGTGAGCGGCAGCTACGTGGTGGGCGGGGCGTTCGGCAACCCGATCGCGGCGGTGCTGGTGGACCGGCTGGGCCAGCACCGGGTGCTGCCCCGGTTGTTGCTGGCACACCTGGCCTGTACCGGGCTGTTCGGGGGGCTGGTCACCGCGCATGCTCCGCTCTGGACGCTGCTGCCGCCGGCGGTGCTGATGGGCGTCACCATGCTCAACATCGGCGCGCTGGTGCGGGCCCGCTGGTCCTACGTCTGGCCGGGCGAGGCACCGGAACGCTCGACCGGCTACTCGGTCGAATCCACCCTGGACGAGGTCATCTTCGTGATCGGGCCGCTGATCGCCACCGTGCTGGCGCTGCACACCCATCCGCTGGTCACCCTGGGGCTGGCGGCGCTGGTGATCACGGTCGGCTCGCTGTGGCTGGCCGCGCTGCGCTCCACCGAGCCGCCGGTGCATGCGCGGCAGGTGGGGGAGCGGCACGATTTCGCCCTGCGCTACCGGGGGATGTCGCTGATCACCTGCGCGATGATGTTCATGGGCGCGGTGTTCGGCAGCGCCGAGGTGACCATGGTCGCCTTCTGCGGCCAGCACGGTCACCGGTCCAGCGCCGGCTGGGTGGTGGCCAGCTTCGCCGGTGGCAGCATGGTGTCGGCCTTGCTCTACGGCGGCCGGCACTGGCAGAGCAGCCTGCTGCGCCGGTTCACGATCAGCGCGGTGCTGTTCGGAGTGTTGCCGTTCCTGTGGTTCGCCGCCCCCTCGATACCGGTGCTGGCGCTGTGCGCCGGGGTGATCGGCCTCGGCATCGCGCCCACCCTGATCGGGGCGTTCGGGCTGGTGGACCAGATCGTGCCGCCGGGTTCACTGACCGAGGGGTTGACCTGGATCGGCACCGGGCTGTCGGTGGGCTACGGCTTGGGCGCGGCGGTGGTCGGTGGCCTCGCCGACCGGCACGGCGCCCGGTTCGCGTTCTCGCTGCCGGTCGGCTGCGCGCTGGTCTCGGCGGTGTTCGCGCTGCTGCTGGCTGCCCGGTTGCGCGCCCCGGCCCGCCTGGTCGCGGTCGATGTCTCCTGATCACACCAAGCGCCGCACGTGATTGCCGGACCACCGGGCACGGTGGCGGTGCCCGATCCGATTCGCGCTCTGGCCGGCGGGGACACCGTGCGCCCGGTCTGGCGCAACGAGCTCGGCGGCCTCACCTTCGCTATTGGCGACCGGTACGTCAAGTGGGCACCGGCGGGCAGTGGCCTCGACCTGGACCGGGAGGCGGTGCGGCTGCGCTGGGCGGCGGCGTACCTGCCGGTGCCGGAACTGCTCGGCAGCGGTGCCGATAGCTCCGGCAGTTGGCTGGTCACCCGCGCTCTCGGCGACCGCAGCGCGGTGCACCCGCGCTGGCTGGCCGAGCCCGAGACTGCCGTCCGGGCGTTGGGCAGCGGCCTGCGGGCGTTGCACGAGGCCCTGCCGGTGGCGGACTGCCCGTTCTCCTGGTCGGCCGAGCGCCGGGTTGCGGCCGTACTGGCGCAAGGCCCGACCGAAACGCCGGCATGGCATCCAGAGCACGCCGGCCAACCCGTCGAGTCGCTGCTGGCCAAGGTGGCCGAGCCGCCGCCGGTCGAGCAGCCGGTGGTGTGCCACGGCGATCCGTGCGCGCCCAACACGGTGCTCGACGCCGCGGGCCGGGTGGCCGGCCACGTCGACCTGGGATCACTGGGGGTGGCCGACCGGTGGGCCGACCTGGCGGTGGGCAGCTGGAGCCTGGACTGGAACTACGGCGCCGGCTACCAGTCGCTGTACTTCCAGGCGTATGGCGTCGAGCCGGACCCGGAGCGCATCGCCTACTACCGGCTGCTGTGGGATCTCGCCGAGTAGTCCGGTCATCCGTAGGCTCGGGCGATGGAGATCAACTGGCTGGCCGCCTTTGCCGATGTGCCGGAACCGCAGGTCGATACCGCGCTGCGCTTCTGGTCAGCGGTGACGGCCAGTTCACCGCGCGAGGCAGCAGGGGACCGCGACCAGTACCTGCCGTTGGCCGGCGATGCGGAGGATCCCTACCTCTGGGTGCAGCGGGTGCAGCGTCCGGAGCAGGAGAGCGGCTGGCATCCGGACCTGTACGTCCCCGACCCGGTGTCGGCGGCCCGGCAGGCGCGCGACCTCGGTGCGACCGTGGTTCGAGAGGTTCCCAATCTCACCGTGCTGAGCAGCCCGGCCGGGCAGCCGTTCTGCTTCATGCGCCACGATCAGGAGCAGCGCCGGGCCCGGCCGCGCCGCTGGCCGACCGGTCAGCACAGCCTGCTCGACCAGATCTGCCTGGACATCCCGGCGGACGCGTTCGACGCCGAGTGCGGGTTCTGGGCCGAACTCACCGGCTGGCCGCAGGGGCGTACCTCGGCCGAGTTCGTCAACCTGGTGCGGCCGGCCGCGGTGCCGTTGCGGATTCTGCTGCAGCGGCTGGGAACCGACGATCCGGGCCCTGCCAGGGCGCACGTCGACCTCTCCTGTGACGACCGGCCTGTCGAGGTCCGGCGGCAGGTCGAGCTGGGTGCCGTTCAGGTCACGGCCGCCGAGCACTGGACCACCCTGCGCGACCCCACCGGGCTGGTGTACTGCGTCACCGACCGCCTTCCGTTCGCCGACTGAGGCGCGCCGACACCAGATAGGCAGACGGTTGCCTTGCGTCAAGGCGCTTGAGCAGTTGCTCAAAATCTGCTGTAATTGAGCAGACGCTCAAACTGCTGAGATGCGAGGCGCGGATATGGATACGGACGAGTTGCGGTACCGGTTCCTGCTGATCGGGCGCGCGACCTACCTGAGCACCTTGTGGGGCATGGTGTTCGGTGCTGTCGGTGATCTGCTGCTAGCCCTGGCCAACCTCTCCGACGGAGGACTGGTCAGCCTTCTCTTCATCCAGTTCGCGTGCCTGGTCGGCGGCGTGGTCGGCGCGGCCAGCGGTGTGGTGGCCGGCTTGGCGCTGGCGCTCAGCGGGCGCCGGGTGATCGGCCGGATGCCTCTCGCCCGGCTCGTCACCGGTGGCGCCGCGGCAGTGGTCCCGCTGGTGATTGCCCGCTACCTCTTCTCCGAAGAGGCGTCGCTCTATGCCGACATCTGGCCCGGTGTCGTCCTGGCGGTGTCGGCGGCCGCGGTGACGGCGGCGCTGCTCACCCCGCGCATCGTCAACGGCTCACCGCCACCTCGCGGTCCCGGCGTGCTGCTGCCGGTCGTCCCTGCGCCCGTCACGCCGGCCCCGGTCGTGCGGGTGCCACCCAGCGATGGTGCCGGTCCCGAGCCGCCGTCCGATGGTGTCCCGCCGCCACGAAAGCTGATCGTCGGGCGCGGCGTGGGCTGGGGCATCATCGGCGGCACGGCGCTCGGTGCGTTCACCTGGCTGGTGTGGTGCATGCAGTTCGGCGCGGTGAAGCCACTGGCCCTGGTCGGATTCGCCGCGCTGTTCGGGGCCGCCGCCGGCGGCCTGCTGGGCCTGGTCGCGGGGCTGGTGCTGGCACTGGCCGCCGGGTGGGCGGTCCGGTCGATATACCGGGCTCAGCTGATCACCGGAGGTGTGGTGACGGCGATGCTGGTGGTGCTGCCGCGCCTCAGTGGGGTGGACACACCCTGGGGCTTCGCCGTATACCTCAACCCGAGCCTGGCGGTGGCAGCCGCGCTTGCCGCCGTGCTGCTGACCCCGTGCATCGTCGGCGGCCTGCCGGATCACCGGACCTGGAGATGGCCAAAAGTCAGGTCGCGTTGAACGGCTCCCGGTCGGGCCGCCCTAGACTGCCTGTATTGAGCAGCTGCTCAAGGACGGCGCGCAGTGGCGAGGAGTGCCTACCGGTGAGTGGCGACACCCGCGAGCGGTTGCTGGCCGGCACGGTCGCGACCCTGCGGGACAAAGGGATCGCCGGAACGTCGGCCAGGTCGATCGCGACGGCGGCCGGTGTCAACCAGGCCCTGGTCTTCTACCACTTCGGCAGCGTGGACGAGTTGATCATCGCCGCCTGCCAGGCCGCGACCGGAGCCCGGGTCGCGCTCTATGCCGACCGGCTCGCCGAGGTAGCCACGTTGCGTGAGTTGCTCGAGGTCGGGCTGGACCTGCACGAGGCGGAGCGGGCCGCCGGCAACACTCAAGTGCTGGCGCAGGTGCTGGCCGGTGCGCAACAGAACGCCATCCTGGCCGAGGCGGCCAAGCAGGCCTTCGACCTGTGGATCTCCGAGATCGAACTGACGCTGCGCCGGATCCTTGCCGGCAGCCCGATCAAGGCCGCGCTCGACCTTCCCGGCCTGGCCCGGGCGATCGCGGCGGCGTTCATCGGCCTGGAGCTCTACGAGGCCGCCGATCCGGACGCGTCCCAGCACGCCATGGCGGCGCTTGGTCAGTTGGCAATCCTTACCGACGTGCTCGACGACCTCGGCCCGGTCGCCCGCCGGGCGCTGAGCGCCCGGTTGCGCCGCAGCCAGGCAACCCGCCGCTGAGCCGTCCGGTCTGCCGCCCCGATCCCGAGCTGACCGGGTCGAGATCAGGCACGCAACCTTTGCCCACCGATGCGCGTCTTTCAACCGATGAGTCATGGGTTCGGGGGCGGGGGGGTAGGCAGTGACGAGAGGGGAGCCGGCAGCTGCGGATGAGGTGCCGCCCGGCGACGGCGCCTCGTGGTCACACCTGCAGCGCGTCAATCTTGACGCGGCACTGGGCTTTCTCGCCGCCCGCAGCAGGTTCCTCAGATCTGTCGATAGGCATGGGCAACCCTCGATGGCCGGCGTCGAGGTCGTCGGACTCGGGCTGCAAGAGATCCGTCAGTCATTGCAGCGCAGGAACTTTCGAGAACTGCTGTCCATCGAGACCGGCGACCCCGCCGAGCGATTCGAACCTGCCGTGGCCGGCGACGACGAACCGTTCGCCTCCGGATTCCGGCTGGTGTCGCTCTACGACTACCTGAGCGCCGACGAGAGCGGGCATGTCGAACTGGCGCGTCGCCACCGCAGGGGTACCTCGTACTACTGCTCCTCCGCCGTCCGGCTCAGGATCTATGACCGGCGCAGCGTGGTGATGGAGATTCCGCCGGTACGCGGCGCGCGGACGGCGATCGCGGTGTCGGAGCGGACCGTCCTCGCCGAGGCGTTGCGGTACTTCGGCATCGTCCTGCGCACGGCGGTGCCGGTCGAGGGGGTCACGGCGGCAGAGGCGCTGCCGGAATTCACCCAACGCCAGCATCGGGTCATCCGGTTGCTCGCGATGGGTCACACCGATCAGGAGATCGCCGGTGCGCTCAACGTCGGCATCCGCACCGTCCGGTATGACGTCGCGGCAATCAACCGGCAGCTCGGCGTCGAGTCTCGTTTCGCGGCCGGTGTTCGGCTGGCTCAACTGGGTATGACGGGATGAGGGCTAGCCGGGGGGCCGGATCAGTCCGGCCCGCCTCAGGGGCAACGACAGCTGCGCCCAGCCCCGGGCCAGCCCGGGGCCGAGCGTCGAGCAGTGTCGTGCGTCGAGACTCAGGGGGCCGTGGTGTACGGGTTGTCTCGCCAGTCGATGCCACCTTTCTCCAGGATGTCACTGTCGCTGGAGTTGGTGCCGCTCATCACCAGTGCCTGCACGCCTGCCTTCGCGACCGGCCTGCTGCCGTCGAAGGGTGCATTCACGGCGGCCGGTTGGGCCGAGGTGCAGCCGCCGGTGTCCAAGCGGTTCGGGCCACGCCACACGGTGCCATCCGTGAACATGACGACAACCCGGCCACCAGCCCAGTTGCCATCGGCGGGGCAGGTGTCGTTGACCTTGAGGTTGTTGAACGACACCCTGGTGTGGTCGCTGGCGTTGAACACGATGTCCGCACTGATCGTACCGCCGGCGTCGTTGTAGCCGGGGGTGACGGCCCGGGAGAAGACCGAACCGTCGATGGCGCTCGCGGGCAGCGTGAGGCCGACGGTGATCGCGGTGGCACTGGCCGCGACGAGCGAGACGCGGAAAAGATTGCGCATGAGTAAGGGCCTTTCGGGTAGATGGTGGTAGATGGGCCGGCTGCGACATTTGTAATCTGTGTGGAGGGTGGGGTCCAGCACTGTTGCCGGTACCTGCAAACCCCTCTGCGGAGCCCGGCCGCCCCTGGTTGCACTTGGTTGCGAGCCACCGGTTGACGGAGCCGTCTGCCACCATGGAGGGGTGCCGCTCTACCGTGACGAAGCCGTGGTGCTGCGCGTCCACAAGCTGGGCGAGGCAGACCGGATCGTCACGCTGCTGACCCGCCGGCACGGCCGGATCCGCGCGGTCGGCAAGGGGGTGCGGCGCACCACCTCCCGCTACGGCGCGCGGCTCGAGCCGGGCAGTCACATCGACGTGCAGCTGCACACCCGCACCGCGGTGCCGGACGCCGAGCACGGGCACCCGCGCCAGCCCGGCCTGGACCTGATCACCCAGGTCGAGTCGGTGGACAACTACGGCGCCCGGCTGTCGGCCGACTACCCGGCGTGGACCGCGGCGGTGGCGATCTGCGAGACCGCCGAGCGGCTCACCGCCGAGGAGGGCGAGCCCGCGCTGCGGCAGTACCTGCTGGTGGTGGGGGCGCTGCGCTCGCTGGCCGACCGCGAGCACGAGGCCACCATGGTCCTGGACGCCTTCCTGATCCGGTCGATGTCGCTGGCCGGGTTCCAGCCGGCGCTGGCCGAGTGCGCGGTGTGCTCGGCCCCCGGCCCGCACGGCGCCTTCAACGTGCCGGCCGGTGGGGCGGTCTGCCCGAACTGCCGCCTGGCCGGATCGGTGCGACCGCAGGCCGGTTCGCTGGTCCTGATGGCAGCACTGCTGTCCGGAGACTGGGCGGGTGCCGAGAGCAGCGCGGCGGACCTGCGCCGGGAGGCCAGCGGCCTGATCGCCGCCCACCTGCAGTGGCACCTCGAGCGCGGCATCCGCTCGCTGCCCCTGGTGGACCGCTGAGTGAGGAAACGACGCCGCGTCTGAGCCCTCGGGACGTCATCCCCGCCCCACATTCATTTCCGCGGAATGTGAGCAAGCTCAGGCCAAGCCATGCAAATCTAGAACTCCGCTTGAGGCTATTTACACCACAAGCAAATCTTCTCCGTTTACGACCGAATAGCTAATTTCCCCTGCTAGCGTCCGCTCCGCTCATTACGCGCTGCGCCCGCCGGTCAGCGGCTGCGAAGCATCCAGTGGGGGTTTGGTCATGCGGATCCGTTCCCGTCTCTCGCGCTCGTCTGCCCTGGCCGGGCTGGCCGCCACCGCTCTGGTCACGGGCCTGCTGTCGGTGGTGAACGCGGCGCCCGCCAGCGCTGGCGGCGGGGCCAGCCTCAGCCTGACCAAGACCGTCACCAGCGCGTCGATAGCCCCGACGATGGCGGCGACGCTGGCCGTCGACCGGTCCACGGCGATCCCGGGTGACCAGCTCACCTACACGGCCCGGGTTACCAACACCGGTGCGGTGCTGACCCTGAAGGGTTCCTACTCCGCAGCCGAGGTGCCGGACAACGCCGGCACCCTCGCCGACTGGTACGACGAGGTCGAGTACCACGACCCGGCGACCAATGCGTGGGTGTCGCTGGGCGGGTACCAGGCAACGCAGTCCGGCTGGACGCCGGCCGTGCCGTCGCCGGCCACCACCGGGCTGACCGTTGCCACCACCCCCACCGCGGTGTCCGGGGTCAGCTACCCGGCTTCTGGCGACCGAGTGCTGGGAACCCAGATCGGGGCGGGTAAGACGGCGAGCTGGTCCTACACAGCGCAGCTGACCCTCACCGCGGCGCAGGTCAGCGTGCTCGCCGATCCCAGGCGCAGCAGCGGAATCCGCAATGTCGTGCACGTCGAGGTGACCCCGCGCGACCCGAAGAACGGCCAGCCCTACATCTATCGCGCCGACTTCGCCAACCCGTTCAGCGCCGCCGGACTGCCGCTCACCGGGGTATCGGTCGCCTTCACCCTGCCAGACGGCAGTACCCGCACCGTCGGGCAGAACACCGTGCCGGCGCTGGCCAGCATTCCGCTGGGCGGCAGCGTGTCGGTACCCACCAAGTGGTCGGTGCCGACCCTCGCACTGCCCGGCGCGAACGAGGCGGACGCGGCGTACCTGAGCCGGCTCGCGGCAGCGGAAGGCAGCGTGCTGAACGCCAGCGCCACCGCAACCGGAACAGCCGGCGGTACCACCCGGACCGCGACCGCCGCACCGGTCAGCACGGTCGAGCACCTGCCGATCGTCAGCGTCGGCAAGTCCGGCCCCGCCACCGTGGACGCCGGCGACACCGGCCACTACCAGCTACCGCTGCAGAACACCGGCGGGGCCGGCGCGACCGGGATCGCGCTGACCGACACCGTTCCGGCCGGTGGCACGGCAACCGTGTCCGGCACGCCGGCCAGCCTGGCCGCGGGCGGCACGGCGACCCCCACGGCTGCCTTCGGGGTGCCGGACGACCAGCCGGACGGCCCGCTCACCGACACCGCTTCCGTGCGCTGGACCGACGGCAACGGCAACGGCTACGGCCCGGTGTCGGCCAGCTTCACCACCACGGTGCAGTCCTCGCTGGTCGGCGCGACCCTGACGCTGTCGCCGTCCACCGCCGGCCCGGACGTGGTCGGCACCGACCAGGCGCTGACCGCCACCCTGCTCGACCGCAATGGCCACCCGATGCCGAACATCGCGGTTACGTTCAGCGTCACCGGCACCAACTCGGCAACCGGCACGGCCAGTACGAACAGCTCCGGAGTGGCCAGCTTCCACTACACCGGCACCGCACCCGGCCAGGACACCGCGCAGGCCAAGGCGACCGCCGGCGCGACCCATGTCGAGTCGAACACGGCTCAGATCGGCTGGGTCAGCCGTAACGGCCCGATCGCGCCCATCGGCACCACACCCGTGGACGGTCGGTTCTTCACCGAACCGACCACCGCCACCACGTTCGTCGCCCAGCCCGGAGATACTCCGACGTTCGGACAGACGTTTCCGAACCTGGCCTTCAACCCCTCGGCCACGGCCCTGCCGCACAACCTGACCGGTGTCGGCACCGGCACCCATCCGTTCACCGATGTCACCACCGATCTGATGGGCAACGGCGTCGGCGCGCTTGTGGCACAGGGCAACGGCAAGCAGGCCGGCGGATCGGGCATGACTTCGTTCGACGCGGTCTTCACCGCGAACTTCGTGGTTGCCAAGCCGGGCGACGTCACGTTCCGGTTCGACTACGACGCCGGCTTCCTGTTCGGCGTCGGCGGTGGCGCGACCCGGGTCAGTGGCAGCTACGAGAATGCGCCGGCGTCGAATGCCTCGCCATTCGAGGGCTATCCGCTGGTCGGCGCGGACAACCGGCCGAGCAACGCCGTCAACAACACCACCGTCACGGTGCACTTCCCGGCCGCGGGCTCCTACCCGTACGAGGTCGACTACACCGAGTCGGGTGGCCCGACGCTCAGCCTGGTGCTATCCACCCTTTCCTTCACCTCCGACGACACCTCTGGGCTCAGCGTCTACGTCGGCTATGCCGACGGCCTGCGCCCGGCCGGCAGCGTGTTTCCCTTCCCGTGGGCGGGGTCGCCGAACGTGACCTTCGTCGGCGGCACCGGCAGCGGCTACGACGCCGGTGCGGTGCGCTTCGACAACACCACCGACGCACCGATCGACCTGGACTCGGTGACGGTCGACATCGGCAGCGTGCACACCGACATCTGGGGTGCCCACCGCATCGTCCCGGCGCACGGCTCGCTGATCCTCACCCAGACCTTCGACTACAACTTCGACTCCTCGGACTTCCTCGCCTCGTGCGGGCCCAACAACGGGCTGATTCCCAAGATCAACGTGACGATCGCGGGCACCAGGACCACCTACTCCGACACCGACCAGATCCTCAACACCAAGGGCATCGACCTCGCCTGCTTCGGCAACGAGGCCCATCCCTGGCAGCGGGTCGGTGGTGCTGTGGTGGGCGTCAACACCCCGCTGCCACCTGCGGGCAGCGTGGTGCTCAGCCCGCTGGCCGGTGGTACCGCCAAGATCACCTCGGTGGACGCGGCGGCGGGCACCGCGCAGAGCTTCCGGGTCGACGTGCTGGACGGCTCCGGGCTGCCGGTCGGCAACGCCCCGGTGGACCTGACCATCACCGGTGCGCACCCTGGCCACGTCATCGGCACCACCGGCGCGGACGGCACGGCCGAGCTGTCCTACACCGCGTCCTCGGCCGGTGACGACACGGTGCAGGCGATCACCTTCGTCAGCGGAATGCGCACCCTGTCCGGCAGTATCGCCGTGCACTGGTCGCTGCCGGCCGGCACCGTTGCCGACCCGAACAACCCGGGCCAGAACCTGGGGGCGTCGCCGCCCACCATCACCGCCCCGGCGCCGGCCGACGGCAGCCGGGTCACCGCGCCGGTGCCGGTGCGGGCCACCATCACGCCACCGGACGGCGAGACCGTCACCTCCTGGCAGGTGACCTACCAGGCCGTCTCGCCCGGCTCGCCCAAGGTGACGCTGGCGCACGGCGACGGCGCGCCGCCGGCCACGCTGGCCACCTTCGACCCGACCGTGCTGGCCAACGACACCTACACGGTGACCGTCTCGGCCACCTCCAGCAACGGTGGCGTGCAATCCAGCTCCACCACGGTGGCGGTCGACGGCAACCTCAAGCTCGGCCGGTACCAAACGACCTACAAGGACGTCGACCTCCCGGTGGGCGGCCTGCCGATGCAGGTGGTGCGCAGCTACGACAGCATCGACGCGCGGTCAGGAGACTTCGGCGTCGGCTGGCAGGTCTCGCTGGGCAACTTCCGGGTCTCGGCCAACCGCACCCTCGGCGCCGGCGGCTGGACCGAATACCCGGCGAGCTGCAGCCTGTTCGGCTGCCAGTACGCGTTCAAGAGTTCGGTGCCGCACACCGTCACGGTCACCTTCCCCGATCAGCATCAGGAGAAGTTCGACTTCACTCCCTCCGGCGGCTTCTCGGCGTTCTACTTCCTGGGTTCGGCGGCCTTCACCGCGCAGCCCGGCACCGGCACCACCTCGACCCTGGAGGCGCTGGACACCGACATCGCCTACGACTTTGCCGGCAACATCCGCAGTGGCATCAGCGGCCCGGTGTTCTCTCCCACCCGGTTCAAGCTGACTACCCGCGACGGCAAGGCATTCGTCCTCGACACCAGCTCCGGTCTGGTTTCCGAGACCGACTCCAACGGCAACTCGGTCACGGTGGACGGCTCAGGGGTGCACGCCTCCACCGGTGAATCCATCACCTTCACCAAGGACGTCACCGGCCGGATCACAAGGATCACCCAGCCCGGTGGCCAGCATGTCGACTACGGATACTCCACCGCCGGTGACCTGACCAGCGTGCGCTACCCGGATGGATCCACCATCGGGCACAGCTACGACTCGAATCACCGCCTGGTCGGCTCCACCGGCGACGGCGGACGGTCATTGTCCACGGAGGAGTACGACAGCACCGGCCGACTCGTCGCGATCACCGATGGCGAGGGCAACCGCACGGTTCTGGACAGCGACATCGCGGGACGGACGCAGACGGTCACCGCGCCCTCCGGCCGGCTGACCACTGTGAGCACCTACGACGATCAGGGCGACCTCGTCAGGCAGGACCGGATCGGTGGTGGCCAGACCCGGACATCCACCTCCAGCTACGACGCTGTCGGGCACCTGCTCTCGGCCACCGATGCGCTGAACCACACGGTTTCGGCTACCTATGACGATGCCGGCGACCTCATGTCGATCACCGACGGAAAGGGTGCGACGACCCGGTTCAGCTACGACGATGCGGGGCATCTGCTGAGCCGGACCGACCCGGACGGCGCGATCGCCGTCAGCTTCAGATACGACGGCCGGGGCAATGTGATCGCCCGTCAGTTGGCTGACGGCTCGACCACCACCTACACCCTCAACTCGGCCGGTCAGCCGCTGTCGATCACCGATGCCGATGGCCGGACGGTCGGACGGACCTATGCAGGCGGCCACCTGGCGAGCGTGACCGATGCGCTCGGTTATCGCTCCGAGATAACGGTCGACGCCAACGGCATGGTCACCTCGCTCACCGACCCGCTGGCCGGTGTCACGGCGCTGGCCTACGATTCGGTCGGCAACCTGGTGTCCATCACCGATCCCAGCGGCGCAGTACAGCAGCGGAGCTTCGACGGCCTGGGCAACATCACCTCCACGACCGACGGCCTCGGGCGGGCTACCACCAAGACCTACGACGGTGCGTCCAGGCTGCTGTCCAGCACCGCCAGCGACGGAACGGTCGTTCGCTACAGCTACGACGTCGACGGCAATCTGGCGTCGAAGTCGGTAGCAGGCGGTGATTCCGACACCTACTCCTACGATCCCTTCGGCGAACTCGTCGGTGCGGTCAACGGCACCGCTCGGGTGAGCCTGGGCTACGACGCGGCCGGCGAACTGGTCTCGGAGTCGAGCGGCGGCTCGCAGCCGACGGTGACCCACACCTACCGCTACGACGCGGCCGGCCGACGGATCTCGACATCCGGTCCCGAGGGCGATGTCGCCTACACCTTCGACAGCACCGGCCGGCTGCAGACCCTGACTGATTACCACGGGGGGATATTCCGGTTCGGCTACGACCGGAACGGCCAGTTGACCAGCCTGCATCGGCCGAACGGTGTGGACGACACCCTCGCCTATACCGCGGCCGGGAAACTCGTCGGCAGGGATGCGAGCGCTGCCGGCGGCAACCAGGTCGGCAAGGCCGACTACACCCTGGACGGCAACGGGCAGCGGGTCACGGCGACCGATCTGACCGGCACCTCGACCTACAGCTACAGCGCGGTCGGGCAACTGCTCACCGCGACCCATCCGACGGGGTCGAACCTGCCGGCGGAAAGCTATTCCTACGACAAGTCCGGCAACCGGCTCGGCGCCGGCGCCCAGTACGACGCCGCCCAGCAACTGATGCAGGACGACGCGCATGCCTACTCCTACGATGCGCGCGGTGACGTCACCACCAGCACCGATCGCGGTACCGGTGCCACCACCAGCTACGCCTGGGATGGCGAGCACCGCCTCCGCGGTGTCAGCTTGCCCGACGGCTCGACGGTCCGGTACGCCTATGACGCGCTCGGCCGCCGGGTGGCACAGACCCACGGTGCCGAGACGACCCGGTTCGGGTACGACGGCCAGGTCGCCACCGCCGAGTACGACGCCGCCAACGCGATCACCGCCAGCTACCTCAACGCGCCGACCGCCGATGCACAGCTGGAGGTCAACCGGGGCGGACAGACCTACTACCCCACGGTCGACGGAATCGGCAGCATCACCGGTCTCACCGACGCGGGTGGAAGTCTCGTCCAGCGCAACGCCTACCAGTCCTTCGGGACCAAGACGGCCAGCGGCCCGGATCTCGACCCGTACGGGTTCACCGGCAAGCGCGCGGACGCCCTGACCGGGTTGTACGACTACGGGCTGCGTCAGTACGACCCGTCCCTCGGCCGGTTCAGCTCGCCTGACCCGTTGCCCAGCACCAGCCTGTACAGCTACGTCAGCAATGACCCGCTCGACCTCACCGATCCCAGCGGAGCGTCGGAGGCCGTCGAGTACGCCGGCATCAGCGACACCAATGCGGCACTGCTGGCCAGGGGCGAGTCGAACGTCTCGGTGTACCTGGCGGAGAATGCGGAAGGGGAGTGCTACGTCGGCATCACCAGCCAGGAACTGGCGAAGCGGCTGGCCCAGCACAACGCCAACGGCAAGAACTTCGTCAAGATCACGAAGCTGGTGGAGGACATCACGAGGAATGAGGCACGGGTGTACGAACAGACGTTGATCGAGGAGGGTGAGAGTCAGGGGATCACTCTGGTCAACAAGATCAACAGCATTTCCAAGGGCTCGGCCTTCTACGACGTGGTCGTCAACTCCACCTTGGGTTTTCTTGATGCGGCCGCGGTCCTAGGCTCGCGCGGATGCGCGTAGCGGAACCGTACGAACTGCCGGCGGGTCCCGCGCGGACCCGCCGGCCCTCCCATCCCCGTCGCCTTCGCCCCGGTGAGCCCTATACCGCGGAGACGATGGTGCCTATCGAGGCAGCCGGGCACGAGGACACCCAGGTCCTGATCGCCCGATTCCCCGGTCGGCCGCGCGAACCGGTCATCGCGATCGACGGCCTGGCGCAGGCACCGCAGATCGACTCGTTGATCGTCTCGACCGAGATCCAACTGTCCCGGCCGCTGCCGTCGGTCCACGAGCTCCTGCTGCCACGCGTGACCCCGGTGCCGAGCGAGGAGACGCTCACCAACCTGCCGGGCCTGCACACGCTGTACGCGCCGTCCACCATGACCGTCCGCACCCTCGCGCTGCGAGCGCTACCGGCTGGTCTCGCCGACCTCACCGCCCACCGGGCAAGCCTCGGCGCGCTCGACGATCTCGGTGAACTCAGCGGCCTGCGCAGCTTGCAGTTGACCCTCTACCCGGGTGACTCGGTAGCGGCGATCGGCCGGCTGGCTGAGCTTGTCCGGTTGCGCATCGACGGCCTGCGGGCGACCGGCTGGCGTGCTCTGGCCGGCTGCGGTCAGCTGGAGGAAGTCCGCCTGAAGGGGCTGACCGGCGCGAACCTGCGCCCGTACGCGGGCTGGACCCGACTGCGCAGGCTGAGCATCACCGGCCGGGGATTGCGCTCGCTCACGGGGCTGGACAACCTCACCACGCTGGAGGAACTCGAGCTGGAATTGCTGGGAGTCGAGGATCTCGGCCCGCTCGCAGCGCTGTCCGGGCTCCGCTCACTGAACCTGGTCGGGCTGCGGGCGGCGCATGACCTGTCGCCGCTTGCGGGGTTGCGCAACCTGGAACGGTTGCGAGTGGCACGGGCCGGTATGGAGGACGACGTGCACGTCGCCAGTGTCCGGCCGCTGGCGGCGCTGGATCGGCTGGAGGAAGTCGTGCTGTCCGGGACGGTGATCGACGACGGTGATCTGGCCCCGGTCGCCGAGCTGCCCAGGCTCCGCAAACTGGTGATCTACCAAGCCTCCGGCCCGGTGGTCGAAAACCTGCGTGCCCGTCCCGGGCTGGAACTCATCGAGTACTCCGGCGCCAGCGCACCGGCTGAGACGGTGCATGGCCTACCAATCAGGCAGGCCTCGGACAAGAGCTGGTACCTGCGGGCCGATCTCACCGACCGGTTGCGGGTCGAGACGAATTTCGACGCCGAAGGAATGGTGCGAGAGGCGGTGACCGGCAGGAGCGCTGAACTGGGTCGCCGGCTTTCGTTCGACACCGAGGCCGGCGCGGTCGAGATCTCAGCCGCGGACCAGGGCGATCTGCGCGCCGTCGCGGCCATCATCGAGTCGCTGTCCTGACATCGTCAGCCGGCCGGACCCGGAACGATCGTGCTATGAAGCTCGACCGGTCCGGCTAGGACTACCGTTCCACCATGCCCGCCCGCCGCCCGTCCTGGCCGGACCCGCCGCCGCACCCGAGCGGCGCCCGGCCGCCGGAGATCGCACAGAACCTGCTGCCGAAACACGTCGCCATCGTGATGGACGGCAACGGCCGGTGGGCCAACAGCCGCGGCCTGCCCCGCACCGAGGGCCACCGGGCCGGTGAGGCGGCCCTGATGGACGTGCTGTTCGGAGCGATGGAACTCGGCGTCCCGGTGGTCTCGGCCTACGCCTTCTCCACCGAGAACTGGCGGCGCTCGCCCGACGAGGTCCGGTTCCTGATGGGCTTCAACAAGGACGTGATCCGGCGACGGCGGGACGAGCTGAACGGCTACGGCGTGCGGATCCGGTGGGCCGGCCGGCGGCCGCGGCTGTGGCGCAGCGTGATCGACCAGCTGGAGGACGCCGAGCAGTTCACCGAGCGCAACGACCGGCTGACCCTGCAGTTCTGCGTCAACTACGGCGGCCGGGCCGAGATCGCCGACGCCACCCGGCGGATCGCCGAGCTGGCCGCCGCCGGCCGGCTGGATCCGGCAAAGATCGACGAGAAGCTGTTCGCCCGCTACCTCGACGAGCCGGACCTGCCCGACGTCGACCTGTTCCTGCGCAGCTCCGGTGAGCAGCGCACCTCGAACTTTCTGCTGTGGCAGTCGGCCTACGCCGAGCTGATGTTCCTCGACACCCCGTGGCCGGACTTCGACCGCCGGCACTTCTGGGCCGCCTGCGCCAGCTACGCCGCGCGAGACCGCCGGTTCGGCGGTGCGGTCGATGCCACGGCGAGCGGTCCGGGCGCCTCGTGATCGCCCTGCTGCAGTTCTGTCCGGACGATCCGGCCGGCGACTTCCAGGAGCAGGCGGAGCGGGCGCTGCGGCTGCTGGCCGAGCGGCCGGGTTTCGTGCGCGGTTCGGTCGGCCGGGCCACCGACGATGCCGGCAGTTGGTTGCTGTTCACCGAGTGGGAGTCGGTCGGCGCCTACCGGCGCGGGCTGGGCGGCTACCAGGTCAAGCTGCACGCCACCCCGCTGCTGTCCCAGGCACTCGACCGGCCCAGCGCCTTCGAGGAGCTGCTGCGCATCGAGCCCGACGGCAGCGAGACGGCACGGACCAGCGACCGGGCCGACGACGCCGACTGGACCGGCCGGTGACTACTCGCGTACAGCGACGGGTCCCAGACCCACCCGGTCCGGCCTAACTCGTCCACTCGCCCAGTATGTCCGCCTCGCCTGCCGACCCGAAGGGAGTTGCGGCATCCGGGCGGTAGGTTGGACCGCTGGTGGCAGGCGAGAGCGAGAACCGGGAGAGGGTGAGGACCCTGGCGGCGACCGAGTCGGAGTTGACCTCAGCGCCCGGCGTCGACCCGCCACCACGCCGGCCCGCGCCGATGCCGGACAGCCGGTGGCGGTCCGCCCGCACCCTGACGATCGTCCGGCGGTCGGCCATCACCGCCTGGGCGCTGGCGCTGCTCTACTGGTTCTCCCGGGTCGGCATCACCTTCGACCGCAACACCCTGCTGTTCTACATCTGCACCGGGCTGATCGCGGCCAGCATCGGCCGGCGCAGGACGCTGTACGTGCTGCGCGACTGGCTGCCCTTCGCCGCGGTGCTGTTGGTCTACGACCTGTCCCGGGGTGCCGCCGACGCGCTGGGCCGGCCCACCGAATGGCACCTGCAACTCGACTTCGACCGCAACCTGTTCGGCGGAACGGAGCCGACGGTCTGGCTGCAGTCGCACTTGAAGGAGCCGTTCCCGCCCTGGTGGGAGACCGGGGTGAGCCTGGTCTACGTCTCCTACTTCCTCGCACCGTGGGCGGTGGCCGGGGTGCTGTGGCTGCGGGACCGGCAGGCCTGGCGCAGGTTCGCGTTCCGGTTCGTCACGATCTCCTTCATCGGGCTGGCCGGCTTCATCGCCTTTCCGGCAGCACCACCGTGGGCGGCCTCGCAGTGCACCGCGGCCGAGGTGGCCGGCGGGCCGTCCGACCCGCCCTGCATCGAGGCCAAGGTGGGGACGCTGACCACCGGCGGAATGCTCGGCAAGGTGAACCCGAGCCACGGCGGTGCCGCCGCGTACGCGGAGCGGATCGGCACCCGGGGCTGGAACAAGCTGGGCATTCCGCAGGCCAAGGCGCTGATCGACGAGGGCCAGGCCGGGTCGAACCAGGTGGCGGCGGTGCCCTCGCTGCACGCCGCCATCTCTGCGCTGCTGACGGTGTTCTTCTGGCCGCGGGTGCGGCGCCGGTGGCGGCCGCTGCTGGCCGGCTACGCGCTGGCGATGGCCTTCGCGCTGGTGTACTCCGCCGAGCACTACGTCTTCGACATCCTGCTGGGGTGGCTGGTGACGGCCGTCGTCTCGATCGCCTTCACCTGCTGGGAGCGCCGCAACCAGGACCGGGCCGCCGAGCCGGTCGCACCCGCTGCGTCCGGCGCTGGCGAGAAGCCGCTGGCCGCTACCGATACCCTGAAAGGACCGTTACCCGGCCGTCCGGAGATGGAGAAGCGCAGTGCCCGTTGATCGCAATGACGCCGTCGTCAGCCTCTCGAAGCGTCGCGGCTTCGTCTTTCCGGCTGCCGAGATCTACGGCGGTACCCGATCGGCGTGGGACTACGGCCCGCTCGGTGTGGAGCTGAAGGAGAACCTGCGCCGGCAGTGGTGGAAGGCGATGGTGACCGGCCGCGACGACATCGTCGGCCTGGACTCCTCGGTGCTGCTCCCGCCGGCGGTGTGGGAGGCCTCCGGCCACCTGGCGACCTTCTCCGACCCGCTGACCGAGTGCACCTCCTGCCACAAGCGTTACCGGGCCGACCACTTGGAGGAGGGCTACCAGGCCAAGAAGGGCAAGCTGCCCGAGAACGGCCTGGCCGGCATCCCCTGCCCGAACTGCGGCAACCGCGATATTTGGACCGAACCGAAGCAGTTCTCCGGGATGCTCAAGACGCACCTCGGCCCGGTGGAGGACGAGTCGGGCCTGGCCTACCTGCGCCCGGAGACCGCGCAGGGCATCTTCCTCAACTTCCTCAACGTGATGACCACCTCGCGCAAGAAGCCGCCGTTCGGCATCGCCCAGACCGGCAAGTCCTTCCGCAACGAGATCACGCCGGGCAACTTCATCTTCCGGACCCGCGAGTTCGAGCAGATGGAGCTGGAGTTCTTCGTCGAGCCGGGCACCGACGAGCAGTGGCACGAGTACTGGCTGCAGGCCCGCTGGGACTTCTACGTGGGCCTGGGCATGAACCCGGAGAACATGCGCTTCTACGAGCACCCCAAGGAGAAGCTGTCGCACTACGCCAAGCGGACCGTCGACATCGAGTACCGGTTCAACTTCGGCGGCAAGGAGTTCGACGAGCTGGAGGGCATCGCCAACCGCACCGACTTCGACCTGACCACCCATTCCGAGCACTCCGGGGTGGACCTGAGCTACTTCGACCAGGAGAAGAACGAGCGCTGGAAGCCCTATGTGATCGAGCCGGCGGCGGGTTTGACCCGGGCGACGCTGGCCTTCCTGCTCGACGCCTACACCGAGGACGAGGCGCCCAACACCAAGGGCGGCGTGGACAAGCGCACCGTGCTCCGCTTCGACCCGCGGCTGGCGCCGGTCAAGGTTGCGGTGCTGCCGCTGTCCCGGCATGCCGACCTGTCGCCGGTCGGGCGGGACCTGGCCGGCCAGCTGCGCCAGCACTGGAACGTCGAGTACGACGAGACCCAGGCGATCGGCAAGCGCTACCGCCGCCAGGACGAGATCGGTACCCCGTTCTGCGTCACCGTCGACTTCGACACCCTGGACGACCAGGCGGTGACCATCCGGGAGCGCGACTCGATGACGCAGGAACGGGTGGCGCTGGACAAGGTTTCGGACTACCTGGCGCCGAAGCTGATCGGCTGCTGAGTATGACTGCCGTACTGACGCCGGTGGCGGCGCCGCTGCGGCTCGGCGAGAAGATCGGCCGGCCGATCGTGGTTGACCCGCCGGTGGTGCTGGCCCCGCTGGCCGGCATCACCAACGTGGCGTTCCGGCGGCTGTGCCGGGAGTACGGGGCGGGCCTCTACATCTCGGAGATGATCACCTCCCGGGCGCTGGTGGAACGCAATCCGAAGACGCTGCGGATGGTCACCTTCGCCGCCGACGAGTCGCCCCGCTCGATCCAGCTGTACGGGGTGGATCCCGACATCGTGGCCCGTGCGGTGCGGATGATCGTGGCCGAGGACCTGGCCGACCACGTCGACCTGAACTTCGGCTGCCCGGTGCCCAAGGTGACCCGGCGCGGCGGCGGTTCGGCGTTGCCGTGGCGGATCAACCTGTTCTCCGACCTGGTGTCAGCTGCGGTGACAGCGGCCGACGGGCAGCTGCCGGTGACGGTGAAGATGCGGCTCGGCATCGACGCCGACCACCTCACCTACCGCGAGGCCGCGCTGCGCGCCCAGGACGCCGGGGTGGCCTACGTCGCGCTGCACGGCCGGACCGCCGCCGACTTCTACGGCGGGCAGGCGTCCTGGCAACCGATCGCTGAACTCGCCGGGTTGCTCGACATCCCGGTGCTGGGCAACGGCGATATCTGGGAGGCCGCCGACGCGGTCCGGATGGTGCGCGAGACCGGCTGCGCCGGCGTGGTGGTGGGCCGGGGGTGCCTGGGCCGGCCGTGGCTGTTCGGCGACCTGGCGGCGGCCTTCGCCGGCCGCGAGCAGCTCACCCTGCCCGGCCTGGACCGGGTCGCCGCGGCGATGTACCGGCATGCCGAGCTGCTGGCCGACTGGCTCGGCGAGGAGCGCGGCGTGGTCGACTTCCGCAAGCACGTCGCCTGGTATCTCAAGGGATTCTCGGTCGGCAGCGAGCTGCGGTCGGCGATGGCACAGGCGTCCGGACTGGCCGAACTGGCCGGGCTGCTGGCCCAGCTCGACCAGTCCCAGCCGTACCCGGCCCAGGTGCTCGGCCAACCGCGCGGCCGCACCACCGGGGCCCGCCGGGTCAGCCTGCCGGAGGGGTGGCTTTCCGACCGGGAGTCCCGCGCGGTGCCGTTCGGTGCCGAACTCGACGATTCCGGCGGCTGAGCGCGGCTGTCTGGCACGCTGACCGGCATGGATCTCGACAGCGGAGCGGGCCTGCTGCACCGGCTGACCTGCTACACCCCCGACCAGGACTGGGACGTGCCGGTCGACGACCCGCGGGTGCGGCACGACCTGGTGCCGAACGACCTGGACACCATCCCGCCGCCGGTCAAGCAGTACGGCGCGGAGTTGCCGAGGACGCCGCTGCCGCGCGAGCTGCCGCAGCCGGACGTCAGCGCCACCGCCGCGCTGGCCGGCGTCCCGGCGCCGGCCCGACCGCTCGACGCCGCCCAGCTCGGCCGGCTGCTCTACCTCACCGCGGGCGTGGTCCGGACCTCCCAGCGCGACTGGGGGCCGGTGATGTTCCGCGCCGCGGGCTCGGCGGGCGGTCGGTTCCCGCTGGAGTTCTACGCCTGCACCCGGGATGTGGCCGGCGTGCCGGACGGAGTGCACTGGTACGACCCGGTCGAGCATGCCCTGGTGCAGGTCGGACCCGCACCGGGAGGCGAGGCCAGCACGCTCGTTGTCACCGGCGTCCCGTGGCGGACCGGCTGGCGCTACGCCGAGCGCGGCTGGCGGCACCTGTACTGGGACGCCGGCACGGCGCTCTCCCAGCTGATCGCCGCGGCCGACAGCATCGGCGCCGCCCCCCGGCTGTGGACCCGGTTCCCTGACGCCGCGATCGCACACCTGGTCGGGGCCGACGGCACCCACGAGTTCCCGCTGGCGGTGGTGACGCTCGGCGACCAGCCGGCGGCTACCGAGGCGACCGGGCCGGCCACCCCAGGCAGCCTGCCCGAGGTGGAGTTTCCGCTGTGCACGCAGGCGCAACGGGCCGGTGACAGCGACGCGTGGGGTCCGCCTTGGCCGACCGACCCGGCGCTCACCGAGGTGCCCGACTCGCCACCGCTGGACGAAATCGTCCTGCGGCGTGGCTCGCAGCGGCTGATGGACCGCACCGCCGTGCTGCCGCGCCCGTTGCTGGACTGGCCGATGCGCGCCGCGATGCGCGGCATCGAGGTTCCTCACTGGGTGGTGGTGCACGGAGTTGCTGGTACCGCCCCCGGCGTCTACCGCTGGCCCGACCTCGACACCCCGCAACGGCAGGCGGAGCTGCGCGAGGAGCTGCTGCGGGTCTGCCTGGACCAGGATCTGGCCGCGGACGCCGGCTACGTGGCGATCGGTGCGATCGACGGCGCAGAGCTGGACGACCGGGGCTACCGGGAGGCCCAACTGGCGGCCGGCCTGGTGGAGGGACGGCTGCACCTGGCGGCCTACGCGCTGGGTGCCACCGCGTCCGGCATGACGTTCGCCGACAGCGAGTTGCCGGCGCTGCTCGGCGAGTCCCAGGATCTGGTGACGTTGCTGTTCACCTGCGTCGGGGTCGGGGAGTACGTGTCCCGCCCGGGTGGGCTGCCGGGCGCGCCGGTCGAGGTGCGCAGGATGCAGCCGCGCGTCAGGGAGTGAGCCGGGAGTGAGGTTGACCTCGTCGGCATCGGCGGATGCTGACCGCAACCGCTTACGCCCCCTATGGTGCGAAGAACGTCTCTCCGTCTCACAGTGTGGTGGTGCGCGATGACCAAGTCCGTCTATGACTTCGCCGAGGGCAACAAGGACCTCAAGGACCTGTTGGGCGGCAAGGGCGCCAACCTCGCCGAGATGACCAACATGGGCCTGCCGGTGCCACCTGGCTTCACCATCACCACCGAGGCATGCCAGGCCTACCTGGCGACCGGGCAGCAACCGGCCGAGATGGCCGAGGAGGTGTCCGAGCACCTGGCCGAGCTGGAGCGGACCATGGGCAAGAAGCTCGGCCAGACCGACGACCCGCTGCTGGTCTCGGTCCGCTCGGGGGCCAAGTTCTCGATGCCGGGCATGATGGAGACCGTCCTCAACGTCGGGCTGAACGACCAGTCGGTGCGCGGCCTGGCCGCCCAGGCCGGCAACGAGCGGTTCGCCTTCGACTCCTACCGCCGGCTGATCCAGATGTTCGGCAAGACCGTGCTCGGCATCGACGGCGAGCACTTCGACAGCGCGCTGGAGGCGGCCAAGGAGGCCCGCGGCACCACCAACGACCTGGACCTGGACGCCGAGGACCTGCGCAAGCTGATCGAGACCTACAAGCAGGTGGTGGTCGAGTTCGCCGGCCGGGAGTTCCCGCAGGACCCGCGCGAGCAGATGGACCTGGCCGTCCGGGCGGTGTTCGACTCCTGGAACGCCTCGCGCGCGGTGCTCTACCGCCGGCAGGAGCGGATTCCGGCCAACCTGGGCACCGCGGTGAACATCGTCGCGATGGTGTTCGGCAACCTGTCCGACGACTCCGGCACCGGGGTGGCCTTCACCCGGGACCCGGCGTCCGGCGCCAAGGGCGTCTACGGCGACTACCTGCCCAACGCCCAGGGCGAGGACGTGGTGGCCGGCATCCGCAACACGCTGGCACTGGCGGACCTGGAGAAGCTGGACAAGAAGTCCTACGACGAGCTGATGGGCATCATGTCCCAGCTCGAGGAGCACTACCGCGACCTGTGCGACATCGAGTTCACCATCGAGCGCGGCAAGCTCTGGATGCTGCAGACCCGGGTCGGCAAGCGCACCGCCGGCGCGGCGTTCCGGATCGCCACCCAGCTGATCGACGAGGGGCTGATCGACGAGCAGGAGGCGCTGCGCCGGGTCACCGGCGCCCAGCTCGCCCAGCTGATGTTCCCGCACTTCGACGACACCGGGTCGCACAAGTTGATCGCCCGGGGCATGAACGCCTCGCCGGGTGCTGCGGTGGGCAAGGTGGTCTTCGACTCCTACACCGCGGTCAAATGGTCCCGCTCGGGTGAGAACGTCATCCTGGTCCGGCGCGAGACCAACCCGGACGACCTGAACGGCATGATCGCCGCCCAGGGCATCCTGACCAGCCGCGGCGGCAAGACCAGCCACGCCGCGGTGGTGGCGCGTGGCATGGGCAAGACCTGCGTGTGCGGCGCCGAGGCGATCAACGTCGACACCAAGGCCCGGCACTTCACGCTGCGCGACGGCACGGTCTACCCCGAGGGCACCGTGGTCTCGATCGACGGCACGTCCGGCGAGGTGTTTCTCGGTGAGGTGCCGGTGGTGGCCTCGCCCGTCGTCCGGTACTTCGAGGGCGAGCTGGACCCCGAAGACCCGCAAGCCGAGGGCGTCGATGATCTGGTGAGGGCCGTGCACCGGCTGATGAAGGTCGCCGACGGCAACCGCCGGATGGCGGTGCGGGCCAACTCCGACACCGAGGAGGACTCGGCCCGGGCCCGACGCTTCGGCGCGCAGGGCATCGGCCTGTGCCGCACTGAGCACATGTTCCTCGGCGATCGCCGGCAGCTGGTGGAGGCGCTGATCCTGGCCGACACCGACTCCGAGCGGGAACGGGAACTTGCCGAGCTGCTGCCGCTGCAGCGGGAGGACTTCAAAGGCATCTTCGAGGCGATGGACGGCCTGCCGGTGACCATCCGGCTGCTGGACCCGCCGCTGCACGAGTTCCTGCCCAACATCACCGAGCTCTCGGTCCGGGTGGCGGTGGCCGAGTCCCGCGGCGAGCCGCGCGAGGGCGACCTGCGGATGCTGCAGGCGGTGCACAGGCTGCACGAGCAGAACCCGATGCTGGGGTTGCGCGGCGTCCGGCTCGGGCTGGTGATCCCCGGCCTGTTCGAGATGCAGTCCCGGGCGATCCTGGAGGCGGCGGCGGCGCACCAGAAGAACGGCGGGGTGCCCCGGGTGGAGATCATGGTCCCGCTGGTCGGTGCCGTGCAGGAGTTCGAGGCGATCAAGGAGGACATCCTGGGCGTCGCCCGCGAGGTCCGGGCCGAGACCGGCCAGCACCTGGAGGTGCTGATCGGCACCATGATCGAGCTGCCCCGGGCCGCCCTGACCGCCGGTCAGATCGCCGAGTCGGCGGAGTTCTTCTCCTTCGGCACCAACGACCTGACCCAGACCACCTGGGGCTTCTCCCGCGACGACGTGGAGGCCGCGTTCTTCAGCCACTACCTGGAGAAGGGCATCTTCGGGGTGAGCCCGTTCGAGTCGCTGGACCGCGAGGGCGTCGGCGAGCTGGTCAAGATCGGCGCCGAGCGCGGCCGGGCGGTCCGGCCGGGCCTGAAGCTGGGGGTCTGCGGCGAGCACGGCGGGGATCCGGAGTCGGTGCACTTCTTCGACGCGGTGGGCCTGGACTACGTGTCCTGCTCGCCGTTCCGGGTGCCGGTCGCCCGGCTGGAGGCCGGCCGCGCCAACCTCGGGACGGGCAGCGACTCCCGCTGATCGGCACCGCGCTCCGGTAGCCTCGACGGCATGTCCGGTCGTCTGAAAACCATCGCCGCCTCGGCTGTGACGGCAGCCCGGACGGTCCTGGAGCGCCGCTCGGCCGAGCCGCCGATCGGTCGCCGGGAGGGGCCGACGGTGCTGCCCGACAACAAGGTGCTGCAGTCCATCCTGAAGGAGTACTCGCTGCACTCGGTGATCGACGACGACGGCGACCTGGCGGTGCGCTGGGACACCTTCAGCATCTACTTCTTCCACTACGGCCAGGACCACGAGGTGCTGCAGGCCCGGCTGTACCTGAACCGCCGGTTCGAGGTCGAGCTGCGGCCGGCGCTGGCCCTGGTGCTGGACGACTGGAACCGCAGCAAGCTGTTCCCCAAGGCCTACACGGTGCTGCCCGACGACGGGCTGGTGGGCATCTGCGCCGAGCAGGCCTTCGACTTCGAGGGCGGCATCACCCGGCAGCAGCTGAAGTTCACCGTCGGCATGTGGTTGCAGAGCCTGCAGCAGTTCGCCGACTGGACCGAGGAGCACGTCTGAGCGGCAGTGGAGGCGAGCGCTACCGCCACGGCTATGACTATGACGAGGCCGACCGGGCGCGCTGGTTGCCGGAGAGCGACAAACGGGCTCAAGTTCAGGTTGAGGATCAGCTCAGTCGGGGCGCTTTCCAGCGTGACCGGGCCCGGGTACTGCACTCGTACTCGTTCCGGCGGCTGGCCGACAAGACCCAGGTGGTCACCCCGGGCCAGGACGACTTCCCCCGCACCCGGCTGACCCACTCGCTGGAGGTCGCCCAGATCAGCCGCGAGATGGGGGCCGCGCTCGGCTGCGACCCTGACCTCACCGACGCCGCCGGACTCGCCCACGACCTGGGCCACCCGCCGTTCGGGCACAACGGCGAGGACGCCCTGAACGAGGCCGCCAAGGACTGCGGGGGGTTCGAGGGCAACGCCCAGACCCTGCGGATCCTGACCCGGCTGGAGGCCAAGGCGGTCACCACGGACGGCAGCTCCGCCGGGCTCAACCTGACCCGGGCCAGCCTGGACGCGGTGTGCAAGTATCCCTGGCCAGCACAGCCGGCGGGTGCGGCGGGCGTCTGCGAGGCGGCCGGTGCGCCGGGCAAGTTCGGGGTCTACGCCGACGACCGCGCCGCCTTCGACTGGTTGCGCGACGGCCGGCCGGACGGTCGGCGCTGCCTGGAGGCCGAGGTGATGGACTGGGCCGACGACGTGGCCTACTCGGTACACGACGTCGAGGACGGCGTGCACTCCGGCCACATCCGGCTGGCGATGCTGGCCAGCGCCGGCACCGGCCCCGACGGTGAACAGCAGGCGCTGTGCGAGCAGGCCAGCCGGTTCTACTCGCCGCTGGACGCCGACCGGCTGCGTCCGGTGCTGGCCGACCTGCTGCGGCTGCCGGCGCTGGCCGACCTGGCCGGCTACGACGGTTCCTACGCCGCCCAGGCGATGGCCAAGCGGGCTACCAGCGAGCTGACCGGGCGGTTCGTCACCGCCGCCGTCCGGGCCACCCGCGACCGCTATCCGGACGGGCCGCTGGGCCGCTACCGCGCCGAACTGGTGGTGCCCGAGCGGGTACGCGCGGAATGCGCGCTGCTCAAGGCCATCGCCTACCGCTACGTGATGCGCCGGCCCGGCGTCCAGGCACAGCTGGCCAGGCAGCGGGCCATCCTCACCGACCTGGTGGAGGTGCTGCTCGAGCACGGCGAGCCGGCGCTGTCGCCCACCCTGCGCGAGAGCTGGCGGCGGGCCGACGGCGACGCCGGCCGGCTGCGGGTGGTGATCGACCAGGTCTCCCAGCTGACCGACTCCTCCGCGCTGGCCTGGCACGCCCGCCACCTCGGCCCGGCGACCTAGGCCAGCCCGTCCGGAGCCGGCCCGCTACCCCTCCGGAGTCGGCCGGCCGGCTCGCAGCGGCGGCCGGTGCGTGGTGACGGCGGCAGCGATCCTGGCGGCCAGGCCCGCCACGGTCGGCGTCTCGAACACGTCCCGGATGCCCAGCTCGGCGCCCAGGGTGCTCCGGATGCGGCTCACCAACCGGGTGGCCAGCAGGGAGTTGCCGCCGAGGTCGAGGAAGTGGTCGTCGACCCCGACCGTGGGGACGTCGAACAGCTCGGCGAACAGCGCGCACAGCCGGCGTTCCTGCTCGCCGGCCGGCTGCCGTTTCGGTGCCAGCACGACCGGTGCCGGCCGGGGCAGCGCGGCCCGGTCGAGCTTGCCGTTCAGCGTCAGGGGAAACTCGGCCAGCACCACCAGCGCGGCCGGCACCATCTGGTCCGGCAGGGTGGCGCGCAGCGCCCGCTTGATCCGTTCGGTATCCAGGCTGGCGCCTCGATGAGGCACCAGGTAGCCGGCCAGCGTCGCGCTGCCGGCCGGATCGGCGTGCGCCACCACGACGGCGCGGTCCACCCCGGGCTGCTCGACCAGGACGGCCTCGATCTCGCCCGGTTCGATGCGCAACCCGCGCACCTTCACCTGGTGGTCGGAGCGGCCACGGTATTCCAGCACGCCGTCGGCACTGCGCACGGCCAGGTCACCGGTCCGGTACATGCGCTCGCCCGGCGTCCCGAACGGGCAGGCGACGAACCGTTCCGCGGTGCGGCCGGCCGGGCCGAGGTAGCCGCGGGCCAGCCCGGCGCCGCCGAGGTACAGCTCGCCGACGGTGCCCGGTCCGACCGGGCGCAGCGCCTCGTCGAGCAGGTAGGCGCTCATGTTGCGCACCGGACGTCCGATCGGGGTGGCCGGCACCTGAGGGTCGGCGGAGTACCACGCCGTCGCGTACACCGATGCCTCGGTGGGCCCGTAGAGATTGGCTAGCCGGCAGCCCGGCAGGACGGCCCGCGCCCGCTCCGGCAGGCCCGGCGGCACCGCCTCGCCACCGAGGACGAGGGTGTCCACCGCCAGCGGCAGGCCGGGGCCGTCCAGCAGCGCCGCCAGGACCGAGGGCACCAGAAAGGCCAGCCGGCCACGGCGCAGGCGGTCGGCGAATGCGAGCGGACCGCTCAGCACCTCGACCCGGCCGCCGGCGGCCAGTGGCGGGAAGAGTTCCAGCACCGAGGCGTCGAAGCTCAACGACGTCGCCGCGAATACCTCGGCAAGGGTGTCCGGGCCCAGGTCCGCCACCACCCAGTCGACGAAGTTGACCAGGCCACGGTGGGGGATCACCACTCCCTTCGGCCGGCCGGACGAGCCCGAGGTGAAGATGGCATAGGCCGGGTGATCCGACCGCAGCGGAGCCAGCCGGTCGTCGTCGGTGACCGGCGCGGCCGATCGGCCGGCTACCCGCAGCATGGAGTCGAACAGCAGCCGCGGAAGCCGGCCCTCGTCCGGGTCGGCATCCGAACCGCCCAACAATGCAACGGGATTCGCCTCGGCCACCATGTACCGGCGGCGTGCCACCGGGTACTCGGGGTCGACGGGGAGGTAGCCGGCTCCGGATTTCAGCACCGCCAGCAGCGCGACGATCATCAGCTCGGTCCGGGGCAGCGCCACCGCCACGAACCGTTCCGGTCCGGCGCCGGCCTCGATCAGGGCCCGCGCGAGTTGGTTGGACCGAGCGTCGAGTTCCGCGTAGCACAGCTCGGTGTTCCCGCAGCGCACGGCGACCACCCGGGGATGGCGGCGGGCGACGGCGTCGAACAGCTCCGGAAAGGTGGCCGCCGAGGCCGGTGCCGTGATCCCGTGCCAGCCACCGGAGACCCCGGACGGGCGCCGGTCCGGTCGGGGGTCGCGAGGTCCGTCAGGCACGGTGGCTGGAGGAGCGCAGCGCTTGGAGGTGGTCGAGCAGCACCGGGGCGAACTGGTCGGTCCCCTCGGGACGGAGCAGTTCGTGGTGGCCGACCTCGATCCCGACTTCGCGCAGCTCGCCACCGACGTGGTCGCGCCAGCCGGTGCCGGCCGGGTCGCCGCCCCGGTCGGCGGTTGCGGTGACCACCAGCGCATCGCCGGGGAAGTGCGGCGGCCGATAGCGCTCGCCGGCGCGCCGGTGGTCGTCGACCAGGTTTCTCAGGGCCGGTTCGCCGATTCCGGTCGGCTCGGCATCCACCGCCTCGACCAGGTGCCTGCGGATGTCAAGCTCGCCCGGATCGGCATCGAGCAGGGCCAGCAGTTCCACCTCCTGCTGCTGGTCGGCGAGCATCGCGGCGATGGCGAAGGCCAGCACGCCCCCGAACGACCAGCCGAGCAGCCGGTACGGCCCCCGCGGCGCACGCTCCCGAACGCGTCGGAGGTAGTCGGCGGCCAATTGCTCGACCGAGTCGATCCGGTAGCCGGGGTCGCTCAGCCGCGGGGACTGCAGGCCGTAGACCGGCTGGTTGGGCGGCAGGTGCCGCAGCAGGTTGAGGTAGCACCAGCTCGACCCGGTGCCGGGATGGATGCAGAACAGCGGCGGTGTGCCGTCCGACGCGCTCGCCCGCAGCGTCAGCACCGCGCGAAGTCCGTCGTCGGTAGCCGTGCCAGCCTCGAGGGCGGCTTCCTTCGGTTGGATCCGGCGCAGCTTGGGCCGCGCCGGCCGGTGGGTCTCCAGGGACTCGACTAGCCCCGCGACGGTGGGGGTGGTGAACAGCGCGCGGACCGACATCTCCTGGTTGAGCACCGTGCGAATCCTGCTGGCGAGCTTGGTGGCCAGCAGCGAGTGGCCGCCCCGTTCGAAGAAGTTGTCGTGGATACCGACCCGGTCGAGTTGCAGCACCTCGGCGAACAGGTCGCACAGCGCCTGTTCGCCAGCCGTGCGGGCAGGTTCGTACCGTGCCGACTGGTAATCGGGCACCGGGAGTTGCCGGCGATCGATCTTCGAGTTCGGACTGAGCGGGAAAGCCTCCAGGCAGACCAGCGCCGACGGCACCATGAACTCGGGCAGGGTGGCCGCGAGGCTGGCTCGTACGGCCTGCTGGTCGACCTGGCCGACCAGGTAGGCGACCAGGTTCTTGGCACCCGGGCTGTCCTCGCGCACCATCACCAGCACCTGCTGCACGCCGGCCGCCCGCGCCACCGCGGCCTCCACCTCGGCCAGTTCGATCCGGAATCCCCGCAACTTCACCTGGTTGTCCGACCGGCCGTGGAACTGCAGCAGGCCGTCGCGGCGCCAGCGGGCGAGGTCACCGGTCCGGTAGATCCGGGCCGACGAGGTGAACGGGTCGGCGACGAAGCGCTGGGCGGTCTCGGCGGGCTGGTCGAGGTAGCCCTGGGCGACCTGCGAGCCGCCGATGTAGAGCTCGCCGATGCAGCCGGCGGCCACCGGTCGCAGCCGGTCGTCCAGCACGTAGACCGAGACGTTGTCCAGCGGCCGGCCGAGCGGCAGCTGGGCCGCCGTGTCGCCGTAGTCGTTGACCACCGCCGACACCACCCCGAGAGTGGTCTCGGTGGGCCCGTAGAGATGGTGGATCTCCAGATCGGGGTACCGGCCGGCCAGCTCGGCGACGGAGGCGGAGGACACCACGTCCCCGCCGGCCCACACCTGGCGCAGGCCGGCGAAGATCTCCGGCGCCTCCTCGACCAGGACCTGGAACAGGCCGGCGGTGACGGTCAGGCAGGACACCCGGTGCTCACCGAGCAGCCGCCGGAAATCCATCGGCGACAGCCGCCCCGGTGGGGCCACCACCACGGTCGCGCCGGTGGCAAGCGGTACCCAGATCTCGTGCAGGGAGATGTCGAAGGCGTAGGGCGAGTGCAGCAGGATGCTGTCGCCGGCGTGCATGTCCCAGCAGGAGTCGAGCACCAGCGAGACCAGGTTCGCGTGGGTCACCGCGATTCCCTTGGGACTGCCGGACGAGCCCGAGGTGTACATCACGTAGGCCCGGGCACCCGGCGGGATGTGGGGTGGCCGGTAGCCGGGCAACGCCTGCTCCGCTGCGGGATCGCCGAGGTCGTCGAGGTCCAGCACGGTTGCCTGGTGGCCGAGCTCGACCGCCCGGCTGCTGCGGTCCACGACGAGCACCGCGGCGCCGGTCTCGCCGAGCACGGCCGCCATCCGCTCGGGCGGGTAGCCGTCGTGCAGCGGCACGTAGCTGGCACCTGACTTCAGGATGCCGAGCAGGGCGACGACCAGGCCCGCCGACCGCGTCACCAGCACGGCGACCGGATCCTCCAGCCGCACTCCCAGGTGGGCGAGCCGGGCTGCCAGCGCATCGGAGGCCGCGTCCAGCTCGGCATAGCTCATCCGCACGCCATCGTGGGTCACCACCGCGGCAGCTGCCGGCTGTTGTGCAAGCCGCGCCCGGAACAGCTCCGGCACCGTCGTCGCCGGCAGCGGCCGGTCGAGGCCGTTCCATTCGGTGAGCACCTGGCCCAGGTCCGCGTCGGAGAAGACGTCGACATCGGCGATGCGCAGTTCAGGCCGCTCGCTCACCACCTCCAGGAACCGGGCCAGCCGCTCCACGATCGCCTGAACGGTCTCGGGATCGAAGACGTCCAGCGACAGGACCGCCTCGCCCTTGATGCCGGCCGGTGCGCGGTTGCCGTCGAAGCTCTCCGTCAGGGCGAACGCCAGGTCGAACTTGGCGACGTCGGAGTCGGTCGACCGGACGCGCGCCCTGGTGCCCGCGAGGTCCAGCTCGGTGGACTCGTTGGTGAACAGCGAGTACATCACCTGAAAAAGGGGGTTCTGGTTGGCCGAGCGCGTGGGGTTGACGGCCTCCACCACGCGCTCGAAGGGCAGATCCTGGTGGTCGAAGGCGGTGAGGTCGGTCTCGCGGACACGCTGGAGGAGTTCGGTGAAAGTGGGGTTGCCAGCGGTGTCGGTGCGCAGCACGAGGGTGTTGACGAAGAACCCGACCAGGTCTTCCAGCGCCTCGTCGGTGCGTCCGGACACCACCGTCCCCAGCGCGATGTCGGTGCCCGCGCCGAGCCGGCTCAGCACGGCGACGATGCCGGACTGGATCACCATGAACAGGCTGGACCGGGTCCGCTGGGCGAGCCCGGTCAGGCGTGCGTGCACCTGGGCCGACAGCTCGAACGGCAGCGACCTGCCGCGGTAGGAAGCCACCGGCGGGTGTATCCGGTCGAACGGCAGCTGGGTGCCCTCTGGCAGGTCTGCCAGCTCCTGGCGCCAGAAGGTGAGCTGGTGGTGGACGACGCTGTCCGGGTCGTCCTCACGACCGAGCACCTCCTGCTGCCAGGCGGTGTAGTCGCGGTAGCTCACCGGCAGGTCGGTCAGAGCCGGGGGCCGGCCTGCCAGCCGGGCCCGATAGCTGTCGGACAGGTCGCGCAGGAACGGCCCCATCGACCATCCGTCGCACGCGATGTGGTGGATCACCACTGACAGGACGGCGGCGTGTGGCGCGCTGACATGCAACCGGGCGCGAATCGGGATCGTCGTGGTGAGGTCGAACTCGTGCCGCCCGTCGGTGGCCAGCGCCGCACTGAGATCTGCTGCGGCGGTTTCCACCAGGTCCAGGTCGAGCGACAGGTCGTCGATCGCCAGGATGCGCTGCACCGGCTCCCCGTCGCTCTCGGGAAAGACGGTCCGCAACGGCTCGTGCCGCTCGACGACATCGCGCAGTGCCATCGCCAGCGCGGTGTGGTCGATCGGCCCGGTCAGCTCCAGAGAGGTATGCACGTTGTAGTTGCGGCTGGCACCCATCAACCGGGCCAGGAACCACAGACGGCGTTGCGCGAAAGAGAGCGGAAAATCCACGGGTGGCTCCTAGACCTGGCGCGTGCGAGGAAAGCGGAGGGCTACCGGTCCGCCTGGTCCGGCAGCGAGGCGAGCAGGCTCGCCGGCCGCAGGTCCGTCCAATGGGCGTCTACATAGTCCAGGCATGGCTGCCGGGAAGCCGGCCCGAACACCGGCTGCCATCCCTGCGGCACCTCGGAGAAGACAGGCCAGAGTGAATGCTGGTTCTCGTCGTTGACGAGAACCAGGAAGGAGCCTTCCGGATCGTCGAACGGGTTACCCATAGCAGACTCCAAGACAATTCTGGCGACAACCGGAAATGCGCGCGCACTCGAAACACCGAAGCCATTTCAGGCGTGGGCGTAAGGGTGGAATTCTTTTCTGATACTCGGAAAACCTGCCAGGGGTGCATATCAAAGCAAGCTGCGCTCCAGCCCGTCAACATGTGAGCGGGCGCCGGTCCTGCCGTCGGCCGGAACTGCAGACCGCACCGCGGTAGCGCGGCAGGGCACGCACCCGGCCGCACGTCCTAGACTCAGCGCATGGCCGGCCGGATTCGCGACGAGGACATCGCCGCCGTCCGGGAACGGTCGAACATCGCCGACGTGATCGGCCAGTACGTCGAGCTGCGCAACGCCGGCGGCGGCAACCTCAAGGGCATCTGCCCGTTCCACGACGAGAAGTCGCCGTCGTTGTCGGTGTCGCCGTCCCGCGGGTTGTTCCACTGCTTCGGCTGCTCGGCCGGCGGCGACGTGATCCGGTTCGTCGAGCGGATCGAGCACCTGTCCTTCAGCGAGGCGGTGGAGAGCCTGGCCGGTCGGGCCGGCGTCCAGTTGCGCTACGCCGACGGTGGCTCCAGCCCGCAGCGGCCGTCCGGGCAGCGGGCCCGGCTGGTCGAGGCGCACGCGCTCGCCGCGGCCTTCTACGCCGAGCAGTTGGCCGGCCCGGAGGCGAAGGCGGCCCGCGACTTCCTGGCCGGCCGCGGCTTCGACGCCGCGGCCAGCGGCCAGTTCGGCTGCGGGTACGCCCCGGGCGGCTGGGATGCCCTCACCAAGCACCTGCTGGGCCGCGGCTTCCGGGCGGCCGAGCTGACCCTGGCGGGGCTGTCCCGGGAGTCCGCCCGCGGTTCGCTGGTCGACCGGTTCCACCGCCGGCTGCTGTGGCCGATCCGGGACGTCGGCGGCGAGGTGGTCGGCTTCGGAGCCCGCCGGATCCACGACGACGACAAGATCGAGGCCAAGTACCTCAACACTCCCGAGACCCCGATCTACAAGAAGAGCCAGCTGCTGTACGGCATGGACATGGCCAAGCGCGAGATAGCCCGGCAGCGTCAAGCGGTGATCGTGGAGGGCTACACCGACGTGATGGCCTGCCACCTGGCCGGCGTGACGACCGCGGTGGCCAGCTGCGGTACCGCGTTCGGCGGCGAGCACGTCAACGTGATCCGGCGGCTGTGGTCGTCCAACAGCGCCGAGGAGGCGCAGGCCACCACCAAGGTGATCTTCACCTTCGACGGCGACGCGGCTGGCATGAAGGCCGCCGAGCGGGCCTTCAAGGACGAGCAGAGGTTTCTGGCCCAGACGTTCGTGGCGATCGACCCCAGCGGCAAGGACCCGTGCGACCTGCGCCAGTCTGGCGGCGACCAGGCGGTGCGGGCGCTGATCGAGTCGAACGTGCCGATGCTGCGCTTCATGCTCGGCACCATCATCAAGCGCTTCGACGTCGACACCGTGGAGGGCCGGGTGGCGGCGCTGAACCTGACCGTGCCGCTGGTGGCCCAGATCAAGGACCCGTCGCACCGTTTCGAGTACGCCCGCGAGCTGGCCCGGCTCAGTGGCGTCGCGAACCCGGACGAGATCCTCAACCGGGTACGGGGAATGGCCCGGGCGGCGGACGGACATCGGGCGGCAGCACCGGCCGCCCCGTCCTCCTCGGCGGTGCCGGGGGTGCCCCCGAAGGTCGGACAGGCCGAGCGCGAGGTGATCAAGGCTGCGCTGCAGCTGCCCGAGGTGGTGGCCGAGCAGTTCGACCAGCTCGGGCCGCAGGCGTTCCTGACCGCGGTTCACCAGCAGTTGCAGGCGGCCGTCGCCGCTGCCGGCGGAGCTGCGTCCGGGCGTACCGGACCGGCCTGGGTCGAGCGGGTGGCCGAGCACCTGCCGCCGGAGTCCGAGGCCCGGGCCGCGGTCAACGCACTGGCCGTCGAGCCGCTGCGGTCGGGCACCGACACCCAGTCCCGCTACGCCGAGGCCATGGTGGTGAACCTGGCCGAGCAGGTGGTGGCCCGCGAGGTGGCGCAGCTGAAGTCGCGGGTGCAGCGGCTGGACGCGGTCAGCGACGCCGAGGAGCAGGGCCGGCTGTTCGGCCAGCTCATGCAATTGGAGCAACGCCGCCGGGCGTTGCGGGTCAAGGCGATCGGCGGCCAGGCCTGATGGCGCTGTTCGGTCGCCGGCTGCGGCTGCCGGCCGAGCTGCGCAAGCAGCTCGCACCGGACGAGCGGGCGCTGGCGATGGCCGATGACGGGCCGGCCGCGGTGCTGGCCACCACGTTCGGGCTGTGGCTGCCGGTTGCCGGCTTCGAGATCGCGGGGACCGGCTGGCGTCGGATCGGCTGGGACCGGGTGGTCAAGGCCAGCTGGGACGAGGCCGGCCTGCAGGTCGTCGAGGGTGAGCTCGACGCCGGGGGAGTGGTGACCGACCGGCCGGTCCTGACGCTGCGGTTGGCCGAGCCGCGCAACCTGCCGGCGGTGGTCAAGACCCGGGTCGAGGTAAGCATCGCGCGCTGGGAGCAGGTGCGGGTGCCCGGTGGTACCGCCCGGATCGTGGCCCGCCGCCGGCCCGGCACGGACGGCCTGCTGTGGACCGCCCGGCTGGACACCGGCACGCCGGATTCCGAGGCCGCTCGGACGGCGCTGGCCGGCTATCTGGAGCAGGTCATCCACTCAGTGCCGGATCAGCCGGTTCAAACCTGACTCACAGCTGGTCGGCGGCCTAGATCGGGCACACTACGCGGATGGGGATCCCAGGGGACGACTTCGGCCAGCCGCCCACAGCCTTCGTGTGGTTCTTCGGTTTCGTCATCGTGATGATGGTGTGCATCGTGGTGGCGGGCGTGGTCGCGGTGATCCGCAATCGCCGGGTGCTGCGGCAGGCCGGCCTGGACCCGATGACGGTCGAGTCGCAACTCGCCGTCCGGTTGCTGCGCAGCCAGGCGCTGTCAGAGCCTGCGGCGTCGACCAGGCTGGCCGAACTGGACGACCTGCGCAACCGGGGGCTGATCACGGCGGAGGAGTACACCACCCGGCGGGCTGAGATCATCCGCTCGATCTGACCGCCGCTGCGACGGCCTGCCGGACTGGACGGCCCGGAGCTAGTAGCGGTGGCCGTTGACGCTGGTGCCGGTGGTGGCGCCGGTGTGGCCGGCCAGCAGCCGGTTCTTGGCCCGCTCGGCAGCGCCGGCGGCCTGCGCCTGCAGCACCCCGGCGGTGGACTGGACGGTCTGGCTGCCGGCGACCCGGCGGGCCAGCCGCACGATGTCCTCGTACCGCTCGCGTCCAGCCCGCGAACCGAGCACGTAACCGATCGCGATGCCGAGCAGCAGCTTCATCTCTCGTCCGCCTTTCGCCGATGTCCGGCTTCCTAGTGTCCTCCCAGTGTCCTCGCGGCCGGGGGCAGCGGCGAGTCCGGGGGTGCCCATGGGTTATTCTTCTAGCCGCTGCCTGCTCGGCCACCGGTGCTACCCGCCGGTCGCTGGATGGCGGTGCGGTCCCCCGTAGCTCAATTGGCAGAGCATTCGACTGTTAATCGAAGGGTTACTGGTTCGAGTCCAGTCGGGGGAGCAACAAGTTCGGGGCCTCCAGCGTTCGCGCGGAGGCCCTGAGTCGTTTCCGGGGCCTCGCTGGTCACCGATTGGTCACACGCGCTGCGCGGTGCCGATTTCAGAGCCCTGGGAACGAGCGCGGCGGCGCGCTCGGCAGCAAGGGTTGCTTCATGGTTCGCACCCGCCGTCGAGCGCCTGACGAGCCGACACAGCAGGTGTGGGCCGAACCGCAGCGCCGGCCGATGTGACCACTGCGTGACCAGTGCTCACGCAGCCCAGCGATTCCGGGCACCGCAGAGCCAGCACCGGATACCAAATCCGATGCGATGGCGCCCCGCGGCACAGGCGATCTGCGGTTCGCGCGATCGTTCTCCAGCTCGCCAGCAAGTCCGCGCCTTAGTCAGACTCTGAAAGTCTGCTCGGCCGGCAACCTGCTGTCCGGGGCCGCGACTTCCGCTCAGCAACGGGCCTGATGTGGCGCCTGTATGGCCGCCACCCCCTACCATGGCGGTGTGGCAGGGCGACAGCTAAAGGAGATCTTCCGGGCATTCCACGCGCGCGATGAGCTGGCCTTCCGTCGCGCGGCGATGGAGATTATTGACGAGGAGCATGCAAAGCACCACAACGCTTTAGCTCGCGATCTGCAAAAGCTGCTGGTGGCCGGTGGTCAGCATCTGGACACGAGTGCCACGATCGTGGTGTCGCCACCGCCGAGAGATCGTGAGGGTGAGTGGGATCTCGCCGAGGTCCGAGAGCCCGCGCGGCTGCTTGAGGATCTTGTGTTGGACCGAGAGCTTGCAACATTCCTAGATGGGATCGTTCAAGAGGTACGCCACTGGTCGGCCTTGGATGCCGCCGGAGTTCCGCGACGACGGCGGATGTTGCTGCAGGGACCGCCCGGGTGCGGCAAGACAAGTGCCGCTGAGGCAATCGCTGGTGAGCTAGGGCGTCCATTTGTCCTTGTGCGGCTCGACGCTGTGATCTCGTCTTACCTTGGTGAGACGGCGAGCAATCTGCGCCGCATCTTGGAATATGCTGATCAGGCGCCCTTCGTAGTGTTGTTCGACGAGTTCGATGCCCTCGGCCGGTCTCGGGATGACCATTCGGAGCATGGTGAGATGAAGCGCGTCGTAACCTCGTTCCTGCAAATGACTGACAGCTACCGCGGCCCGAGCTTGCTGCTAGCCGCCACGAACCACCCAACTTTGCTCGATGACGCTCTGTGGCGTCGTTTCGACGAAGTACTGACCTTTCGAACGCCCTCGGTGCATGAGATCCGGCACCTGCTGCGGCTACGGCTGCGGCGCATCCCGCATGTTGGGATCGACGTTGATAAGACTGCTTCTCAATTGAAAGGGCTGCCGCACTCAGCAGTGCAGAAGTTGGTTGACGATGCTAGACGCCGGGCCCTTTTGCGAAATTCACAAAAAGTTGAAGGTCTTGATATCGATGCCGTGATTCACGGTGTGGTTAGCAGGCCCTGGTAGGCGCGGCGTGGTAGAAGCGAGGTATGCCGCAACATTTGATCCTGCCTGACCCTCAGCGCTTGCCGTCACGGCGGGCCGGTGGCTCAGGCGGGGGAGGCCCGCAGCGGCAACGAGGACAGCACGGACGCCACCTGCGTCAACAACTACAGTCCGTCGTTCAAGCGCCGAGCAGGCTCGATCAAGGCGTTGACCCGGCACTTGTGTTCAAGATACGAGCCGCATCACGTCCGACCGACACCGCTTTTGGTGGTAGAGGGCTTCAGATCCTCGGCGAGACCGTCAACTACACATACTTCGTCTTGGCTGACGACGGGGCCGCCACTCTGGCAGGCGCCCTTGGTCGCTACACAACCACCGGTACCTTGGGTTCGTTCTTTGACTTAATCAACGATATTGAACCGTATGGCCCAGAAGACCGACGCGGTCCCGGTATAGATGAGCTGATCGAACACGATCATCAAAACACTGCCAGAGACCTTTACACGGTAGACGTCAGCATCTGGCCGGCGGATAGCTATCAAGAAGCGATGAGACGTTTCCAAATCGTTGAAGCAGTGCTCGCCCAGAACGACGCCCAAATTCAGCTGCGTTCGATTAGCGCGCGCCGCACTTATCTGCGAGTTTCCTCTAGTCTCGAAGGCGTCAACGATCTTTTGGAGACTAGCGTTGTAGAATTCGTACGCACACCACCGGTGCCTTTTATGGATTTCCGGGATTGGCGTGATGTGGCCGCCGATGAACTTGACCGAGATACTGCGCCCTCGGAAGTGGTCGGCATTCTCGATGATGTCCCGGCTGACAGTCATCCCCTATTGACGGGATTGGTCCTATCCAATGAACATCTCGCGCCAAGTTCCTACGCCTGGCAACAGCCCGGCAGCCACGGCACTGAGGTTGCTGGACTGGCCCTCTATCCATCTTTGGCTGGCGATCTGCGCGACGGACGTACGGTCAATGCACGCGGCACGGTACGTGCCGTCCGCATTCTTGAACCCGACCCAGGCACACGCGACGGGGTTGCTACGAGATTCGCGGGATACGCTTTACCACATGACGTGATCGCGGAAGGCATACGGTATTTGCACTCGGAGTATGGCGTTCGGATATTCAACCTCTCCGTTGGTTACGCAGACGCCTTCGACGCCGTCCACGTCGGCCCTCTCACTGAGATCGTCGATGAACTGGTGCGCGAATTGGACATTGTGATCGTAGTGCCCACCGGTAACGCTCCAGTTTCTCGCGACGGCCGCACGCCAAGCGGGCACCACATCCGCGACGACAAGCCGGTATACTTTTTTACAGACGAGCATCGCCTATCCGAGCCAGGTCCAGCTGCCCTGGCACTTACTGTCGGCTCTCTCGCGCTCAGTGGTGCCGCTGCTGAACTTCCCGGTCGAATCGGCTGGCTGGCCGTGGCTGACAAGGACGAAGCCTCAGCATTTAGCCGTAGTGGGCCGGGTATAGGCACTACGTTGCAGCGCCGCAATAAACCGGATGTCGTGCAGTACGGCGGTAACGTCGTAATTAACGATAGCGGCAACACGGTTCGCGACGACCCAGGGGCCAGTATGGTCAGTACATCATTTCGGCAGGGGGATGGTCGATTGTTCGCTGCTGTCAACGGCACCAGCTTCGCCGTACCTGCCGTAGCCCGCGTCGCGGCCGATATCGCCTACGAATACCCCGAGGCTTCCGCGAACCTCGTTCGCGCTCTTCTGGCCAGCAGTACGATAGAGCCGGAGCCAGCTGCCAGGATTAGCGATACCACTCAGCGCGCTCAGGTCTACGGCTTCGGTAGACCTACACGAAATCGGGCTACGCTCAGTAATTCCACCAGGGTTACTATGACTTACGACGGCGCGATGGCGATCGACACTGTTCAGATTCACCCGCTACCGCTGCCGGAGCTATTCCGTCGCGGTAACGGAGCGCAAAGAACTATCACCGTCTCGCTCGCGTTTGACCCGCCGGTGCGCCGCCAGCGCCGGGAGTACCTCGCCGCATCTATGAAACTCGATATTTACCGGGACATCGACCCCAACGACCTCGCCGAGATCCTTATCAGGCAAGACCCCGACGACCGTACAGAGCTAATAACCGATCGCCGGCGCCTCGGCCTGATCCCAGGCGGCAACTCATTTACTAACAGCACTCTGCAACTGCGGCAGTGGACTCGAACTAACTCCTTCGTTAACGATGATGAAACGTTCCACCTCGTGGTCACGCACCGAGCCCAAGTCTGGGCACGTGACAATCCTGACTACCAGCATCAGAATTACGCCCTTGCAGTCACCTTGGAGGACCGTGCACTTGTCCAAGCCGACTTGTACCAGCTCCTCACCCAGCAAGTCCGCCTCCCGGCACGCGTGCGTGTCCGCGCCTAGCGAGACTTCTTCGCAGCAATCTTGGAATGCAGTAATTTTGGGGATGGCAGGTAGAGCATCTGCTCTACCTGCCATCCTGCCTGAACTGATTCCGGGTTACTCGACTAGAGTCAACCCGACGTGGTGTGGTGGCCTCCACCCGTCCGCCACGCTCGCCGTCTGTGCTAGGTGGGCAGACAGGTTACGGATGATCGACGCGGGGACGGTGCACCGGAACAGCTCTCCGCCGTCGTCCTGGGCCGGGTCGAACTCGATAGCCAGCCGGGTTTCGTCCACCGTGTGCCCGATCTGGCCGAACCGGAACGGGCGCACCAAGTAAGCCGACAGCAACCCCGGCCGGCCGTCGTCGGCCAGGGCACCGAACCAGCCGTCATAGGACCGGCACTCGGTGCGGTGGTGGTTGAGTGAGGGGTAGCCGTCGTTTTGGAATTGCGGGTGGCCGGCCCGGTCGGCGCACCACGGCGCGCCATGGTCGAACTGGTAGGGCGTGCCGTCGTCCTGATCAGGGATGGGCCGCCACGGCTGGCCAGGCGTGGGCACCCACTCCTGGGTATCCGCGGGGCCGGCAGGTGCGGGCCTGTTGTTGTCGTTATCGTCGTTCATTGGGTCGTACTCCCTATCGAAGGTAGGTGGTGCGATCAAGGCCCTGGTCGGTGCTCGCTACACCGGCCGGGGCCGCCTAGGGTCACTGCTCTAGCCCGGTCGTCGTCGGGCCGCTCATCACTTCGAATCTGTGCCTGCGCCCGTCCGGACGGGTAGGGGAGGGGCACGGCTCCGGGTGGCCGAGGTGGTCACCGATTGGTCACAGACGAGCAGCCAACGGCTGTTACGGTGTGGTGCAGCGCGGGACGTAGCCGCCGGGATTCCCCGAAAACGGGACTAGGAGTGGTCATCGCGCACCACTCGGGACGGCTCACCCGGGACTGTTAATCGAAGGGTTACTGGTTCGAGTCCAGTCGGGGGAGCAGCAAGTTCAGGGCCTCCAGCGTTAGCGCGGAGGCCCTGAGTCGTTTCCGGGGCCCGCTGGTCATTGGTCACACGCGCTGTGCGGTGCCGATTCAGAGCCCTGGGCACGAGGGCGGCGGCGCGCTCGGCAGCGTCCCGGCTGACGCCTTGCAGCAGGTGGCTGTAAGTGTCCAAGGTGAGGCTGATGGTCGAGTGCCCGAGCCGCTTGGACACCACGGCGATGGGCACTCCGGCGGCCAGCATCAGGGACGCTTGACCGTGCCGCAGGGCGTGCAGGCGGGTCGGCTGAGGGTGATGAGCCGCCGCCGCTTGGCCGTGCCGAGCGCGCTGCGGACGGTGGCGTGCCGCCGGCGGATGCTGGCCGGGTCCGATGTTCCGTCCGTTGCCCGGCTTGGCGGCTTCCCGTAGTAGCTGCTCGATGTGCGTCGGGCGGAGTCGCGCAACCGCTCACGGCCGAGCAGCGGAACGATCAGGCCCTCGATGTGGTCGCGGTACCCGCGCAGGGTGGTCGGGCGCAGGCCGTTGCGTTCCTTCTCGGTGAGCCATTGCGCCAGGAAATGCGCGGGCGTCTGGCGCTCGTCGTGGGCCAGCGTGCCCTTGCCGACCGAATCGACCAGCTCGGCCAGTGCGTGCTCGCTTCGACCTTCGTGGCGAACCCTGAGCGCTTGACCTGGCGGCGCTTGCCCGTCTTGGGTCGCGGCCGGCGTCGGCCACGTAGGACCACGAGCCGTGGCGCCGCTTGCAGGCCAGACGATCGAGGAGCGGTTGAGCGAACAGGGCGCCGGCCGGAACCAGGTACGCGAGGCTGTCAAGCGGGGGATCGCGGACGGCTAGATCACCACGGCACCCGGCGACCGCCGTGCCATGCTGCACCGACTGAACCCAAGTGCGCCAGTGCGCGGCAGTGCGCCGGAACACTGGCGCACTGATAGTGCGCCGCCTCCTATAGGAGACGCACCAGTGCAGTACCTTCCGACCACCGTTGCGCTGGCCGGTGAACCGCCAGCCAGCTCGACTACGGCCAGCGAGCCGACGGCAGCCATTCCCGTCCGTTCGCGTGCGAACATCCCCTGATGGATCGTTCCATGCCTGAGGTTTACGGTCTGCCCAGGATCAAGGCCATTGCTGGCGCACTCGGTGTGGTTGCGATGTGCGCAGTGGAGGTTGAGAAAGCTGCTACGAAGCTTTACTCAGCGCTCCTCGGGACTGAGGCTGCCCGGATAGTTGCTTCGGGACAGACCTTCCAGCAGATAAGACAAAGGCTGCATCGCGTTGGTCGACAAGAGTCCATTCGTGCCGAGCAGACACACGATCAAGGATGCACTGGATCAAGCCTCGACGGCTTACGAGCAGCGCAACAAGGTTGTGCATGCCGAGTGGCTTTTTCGAACCTCTGACCAGACCGATGCTCTTGCCATCCGGTCCAAGAGATGGGCAACTCACGACCTCACGCACTGGACCCCCCAGAGTTTGGAGAATCTCGCCATTGCGTTGCTTGAGGCGCGGGCGAACTTGCGAGGTGTGTAGAACTTGTTGAGCGTGGGCTTGACGATGTGCCATAGCGAACTACTACCGAGCGCGCCTGTCGAGTCTCACCTACTCATCTTGTGGGCGGCGTCTCGAACGACCAAAGGGTGACCTGGGCCTCCTGCAGGAGTGGTGCCGCTGGTGTCAGGCAAGGCGCTAGCCTGTGGCCCATGCAATCAGATAATTCCGAACCGAGTGCTGACGCCAGCCGCTTGGCCATCCTCGATGCAATGATGATGGGAATTGATCGACGCGGCGATGTTCTGGAGGCCGCATACCAAGCTGCAAGTCGCTCAGAACTCATTGCGAAGCTTCAGGAATTGTTTGCTGTCGACGCGGCGCAGGCCATGGCGATCGGCGATCTGCAGATCTTCCGGCTGTCTGCCGAGGATCGGGCTCGCCTCGATCAGGAGCGGGTGAGCCTGCGGTCCCGATTGCAACTGGACTGAGTGAGCCAGCACCCAGCTGGCTTGGCTAACCGCCGGTGGCGTAGGCCGCGAACTGCCAGTTAGTCGAGTTGATGACCTGCCAGCGACGCGTCTGTATCTGGAAGGAGCTGTTCGGATACCCAACCGGTTGGTCGACGAAGTCGATCTGGAAGTAATACCAATTGCCTGTTGTCATCGCCGGGTTGCTGTACACGGAGCAGTGCGGACCTGAGCCGTAGGCAGTCGATGTCGTGCAGGGCAGCGTTGCCTTGGTGGGATCGGTCGCACCCGTGACGTCTTGGAGCAGCCGTACCTTGTGGTCGATCATCCGTGCGTCGACTCCGCCACCTTTCAACGCATCCTCAGTGAAGTAAGCGCCGTCAGCGGGAAAGTAGGTATTGGCGGTATTGTCCATGTTCCACCATCCGCCGGTGGTGCAGGACGATGTGTAGGACGAACAAAGATCCATAATAGATGCGCACGGAATTCGAACCGTGGAGATACCAACTGTAGTAAGACATCGCCTTAGTTTCCCCATGAGTTTGCTGGGGAGGAACCGCCTCTATGGTGTAAGGCGACAAATCTGCAGTCAACGCCGCAACTGCTGCGGCTGAGCCCGACGTACGGGCGGTTCTGAGAGCCGCGGAGACGGCTCGTGCATCTCTTTCTGCCAGTCGCTTCTGAACTTGCCCGTAAAAGCGCGTTGCGCGGTCGATCTGATTGAGCCCAAGCTCGCTGCGGATGGCAGCAACCAATGGATTCTCACCTGCGAATCCCGCCCACCCGACGCAATCACCGGACGATGGGCTGCACTTCGATGTGTCGGCCGCTGCGGGGAGCGACGGTGAGAAAGCTATCGATGCCGTTATACATGCGACGGCCAGCTTGAGAAGCGCGACTCGGTGCCAATTAACGGTCATGTGACAGCTTTCTTGTCGTGGGGCGAAAAGCGTATCGCCATAGAACAGCTGTCAATTAATATCTCTCATGCTCATGGACCTCCGATCCCATCGGCTGCTGCTGGGCGTTCGCCGACTGCATCAGCCCCGCTAGCCAGTCTGGACGCCGAGGCAACCGCTCCGGCGAGCAGGGGCTAGCCCAAACCGCTCCAACACATGCCGGATTGGCTCTAACCACCGCTAGCTCACCGTCAACCCGCTGCGTCGAAAGGAGCGCCACCTGTCGAGCGAGTGGTTTCGGCGCCACCTTTCGAGCGAAGCCGTCAAGCATTACATGATAAGCCCCGCAGACAGCGCGTCTCGGGCGGAAACCGGCACGGGAAACCGGCTGGTGGACCGATCCGCGTCGCTACCGCCTGTCGAGCGCGACTGTCGTGGGTCGCCTGTCGAGCAGCGCGAGGCCGAACCGGACCCCCAGGCCGTGTGGCCATCACGTGACCAGCGCTAACACAGCCCAGCATTTCCAGGCATCGTAGAGCCGGCACCGGATATCAAATCAGAGGAAATCGAACGTGGCAGGGCCTCCGTGAATTGATCCAGGGTTTGTGAGAGCCCCTGGTTTCATTGGTAGTTGTAGGTCGCAGCGTATGGGCGGAGGTAAGGTAGCCCGGCGCTGAATGGGTAGCTGCGCTGCTTGTATTCGGTCTTCAGCCGCTGATCGCGACCCGGGCGTGGGTCAGTGACCAGAACAAGTTGGTATTCAGGCACTCGCCGCGCACGCGGAGTTGAAGGATTCGACGTAGCCCCGTTGCACCGGGCGAGATGAACGCAAATCACCTGCAACTGGTTGGGGGCTGCCGGACGCAGCGTAGGAGTAGACGGTGCAGCGCGGACGCGGAAGGGCCTCAGCCCAATGTGATCAGCGTGGTAGCCGCCAACTGTGGCTTGCTAGGTGTACTGCGTTGCGTGGCATCCCTCCGTCGGTCCACAGGCCGCGCCATCGCGGGCCAACCTCAACGCCCTGACAAACCTCCTTAAAGCACTCCTGCAAGGGATTGACTCCCACTTTTAGCGCATGTAAAGTCCGCTCATTCCTCGGAAAGGGTTTAAAATGGGCAAACTGCGAGCTGCGACCTTGGCCCTACTTTTGGCAGCAGCCTTCCTCATAGTCGGTAGCCCACCGGCCAGCGCCTTCGGCAGCGAGGTGCTCGGCTGCAGCGCTAATGGCGGGTGGACCGCTAATACCTGCAGCACCGGTGCCAACATCACCGAGGGCAGTCCCATCTTCGTTAACTTCTCGCCGTCGAATACATCCGGGACCTACGGCACGTCGTGGACCATCATCGACGACGGCGTTGCCGTCACCAGGCATTGCCTGTCCACACACGACGGCCCCTGTATCTACTCAGGATGTTCAGCAGGTGCGATGAACTGCCAAGTGCTCGACGTTGTTGGGGCCGATGCGTACGTCATCACCGCTTACTTGACACTCACTCAATCAGGCAAAAGCAGGACCCTGAGAGCGGATGCCACCATTAAGGCGGGTCAGCCCTGTCGCACATGTTGAACAGCGACGTAGGCCCTAGCTCGAGCGCAGAGTGGCGCGAGGCTCACGCCTCACCCGCCGCTTCTGTGTCATGAATGTCAGCCCGTCCGCTGGTGGCTGTCGGGTGGTGGCTGTCGCCACCAGGTAGCCCGGCAGGCCGCGCACCACGGCCGACGCTGCCGCACTACCTGCGCCTCCCGGCAGTCAGGACGCGCGTCGGTCCTCGTGCACCTGGCGGGTTCAGCCATCGGCCGAGGTCTGGCTGACGTGTCGGGCCGGACGCCACCCTCCTCCACGTCGGCCGTGTGCGCCAGGTAAGCGGCCAGGTTGCGAATCACCGACGTGTGGACGGTGCACCGGAACAGCTCGCCGCCGTCGTCGGCCGGCTCGAACTCCACCGCCAGCCGGGTCTGGTCCGGGGTGTGCCCGAGCTGCCCGAACCGGAAGGGGCGCACCAAGTACGCCGAGAAGTAGCCCGGCCGCCCATCGTCGTCCAGCGACCCGAAGAACCCGTCATAGGACCGGCACTCGATGCGGTGGTGGTTCGGGGAGGGGTAGCCGCCGTGGAACTGCGGGTGGCTGGCGCGGTCCACGCACCACGGCGCGCCTTCGTCGTACTGGTACGGGTCGCCGTCCTCGCCGTCGGGGATCGGTCGCCACGGCTGGTCAGGCGTGGGCACCCACTCCGGGGTATCCGCGGGGCCGGCAGGGTCGCGGCGGTGGTTGTCGTTATCGTCGTTCATTGGGTCGTACTCCTATTCCGGTAGGTAGTGCGATCAAGGCCCTGGTCGGTGCTCGCTACACCGGCCGGGGCCGCCTATGGGCATTGCTCTAGCCCGTCACCGACAGGCCACGGTCACTTCTCGACTGTCTCGGCGCGAGTCCACAGGGGCTAGGGAGGCGCGCGACTCCGGCAGCCGTCGCGGGTGGCTGCACTGGTCACCGATTGGTCACGTAAGAGCCGCTGGTGACCGTTACGGAGCGCCGCAGCGCGGGACGTAGCCGCCGGGATTCCTCGGAAAACGGGGCTAGGAGTGGTCATCGGGTACCACTCGGGACGGCTCACCCGGGACTGTTAATCGAAGGGTTACTGGTTCGAGTCCAGTCGGGGGAGCAAGTACGTCGGGGCCTCCAGCGTTGTGCGCGGGGGCCCTGAGCCGTTTGTGGCGCCGCACCAGCGGAACGGCTGAGCCGGGTTCGGACGGTCAGGCAGAATCTCGGCATGACGCAGCGGTTGACAGAGGTCTCGGCACCCGACGGGCGCACGCTCGGGGTGGCGCAGTGGGGGGATCCGGACGGCGCCGTCGTCTTCGCGCTGCACGGCATTCCGGGCTCCCGGCTGGTCCGCCCTCGGGACGAGGAGGGGATCGAACGCGCGGGGCTGCGGCTGGTGACCTACGACCGGCCGGGCTACGGCGCCTCGGACCGCCAGCCCGGCCGGCGGGTGGTCGACTGCGCCCAGGACGTGGCCGCCATCGCCGATGCGCTGGGCCTGGACCGGTTCGCGGTGTCCGGCTTCTGCGGTGGGGGACCGCACGCGCTGGCGGTGGCTGCCTGCCTCGGTGGCCGGGTGACGGCCGCCGAAAGCCAGGGCGGAACCGCTCCCTTCGGGGCCGAGGGCCTGGACTGGTGGGCCGGCATGAGCCCGGAGGGCGTCGCGGAATTCGGCTGGGCGCTCGACGGTGAGCGCGCCCTGCACGAGAACCTGATGCGGCTGGCGGAGGACAAGCTGGCGGGGATGGCGCTGGAGCGGGCGGAGATGCACGCCGCTCGGGACTCCCAGGCCGGCGCCGAGCTTGCCCGTCCCGAGGCCGTGCGGGAGTTCGTTGACGTGATGCGCGACGGGTTCACCGCCGGAATCTGGGGCCGGGTGGACGACAACCTGGCGGTGGTCGGCGAGTGGGGCTTCTCCCTGGACCAGATCGCGGTGCCGGTCACCATCCGCTACGGCGCCCAGGACACTGAGCTCGCGCCGGGTCACGGCATCTGGCTGGGTGCGCACATCCCCGACGCCACGGTGATCGTGGACCCCGACGGCGGCCACTTCATCGATCCCGCCACCCGCATCGAGGAACTGCGAGCCCTGGTCGCGGCTGGCGGTTCCGGCTAGTCGACCAAATGAGCCAAGCCGTGCCTACCGGGCGCGAAGTAGTACCCGCCCCCGGTAGGCAGTACCCATTCCAGCGTGGTACTGATGCGCCCGGCTTCGCCCTCACCAAGCTGAAACCAGCGGCGTCGGGTGGCATTCCGGTTGTTCTGGCCGATGATCGGGTCGTAGCCGCTGACCTGTTCAGGGAAATTCGGCTCGTTTGCCCAGCGCCGCACGACGAACTCGAACTGCTCGTCGATGGATGTCTGGTAGCTGAGGAAAACCAGCCCACGGTCGAGACCGTCCTCGACGGGCCTGTACGGGGTGGAAGGAGACGGTGGCCCGTAGGCAAATCCACGGCGTAGCAGTCGATGCCGCTGGCTATCGGCGGGGTTCGGCAGCAGGTTTCCGATTTCGGACGTGATTCCGCGGGGGTTCATCTTTCGGATGTGGGCCGAGACGGGGCAGTCCAGCGAGTTTATTATCGGCACATAGTTGAAGTCCTGGGCCTGTGCCGATTCCTCCGGGAAAGTCTTCGGCTCGCTCGAATGGCCGAGTAGGGGCGCACCATTCGGCCATCGGCCCAAGAGTCTGGCGGCCACCAGCCCGGCATCTGTGTTGATGGCCTTGGCGACCTCGGCTATGAAAAGGTGAAATCGGTAGACATCTTGCCGTAGTCGCCGAACTACTAGATAGGAACCATTACGAGCCCAGTCCGGGGCACTGTTGGCCAGGCGGTCAGCGGCGCAATCCTCCGGTCGATCGCGGGACTGAGTGGGGAAGCCGAAGAGAAATTCGCCCGGCCAGATCAGATCGTGCCAGTCACCCGCCCGGCCGAACTGTCGTCGCGCCCCCCGCGCACTGACCGGTCGGGCTGGATCGCTCGCTACTCTCCCACGCACTCCGGGCTGACCGACTCCGTCGGCAAACCCGAAGTGCTCGCGATTGACAGATGAACCAGCCCTAGCAGTACCACGATCGATATGCAGGACGGCCCCGGCGGGGATGTCCAGCGCAGCGAGGCTGGCTCCCAGTTCCAGCGGATCATCGGCGCCCAGTAGGATTATCAAGTCGGCCTCTAGGCCGTAGCCTCCTATCAACCAGCTGTCCGGTCCACCGGGTTGCCCAGGTTTTGGATCACCTAGCAAATCCGAACGTGGGGCCAAGCCAGAACGGAACGCCGGGTCGGTGAAAGCTTCGGCGTCCGGGGACAGCCGTACTAGGCAATTAAAGGACAGCGCAACGTTGACCGCCACGAACCGGTGGTGTTGGGCCAGAGTTTCGGTAGCAACAGTGATCTGGCGACTTACTCGCCTCAGCAAAGCCCTGAGATCACCCAGGTCGGCTACCGAGCAGTAGGCCAGCAGTCGATGCCCATGCCGAAACCCACCCAGGATGTTGCCCTGGACATCGTCCAGATCGATGACCGGTTCGAGTGAACAGTCGCGCGGATCGATCAGCGCCAACCGGACCAGAAACCCGAAGCTGCAAGCTGCTCCCGGTTGGTCGGCAGAGCAGGCACGGTGAAGTCGGTTTCGATCCCGCATCCGCGTACTTCGTCGCCGAGCACATCCACGAAGACCTGGCGAACTTTGTAAGTGACCGCGTCACGGCCGTCGAAGTCCGGATCTACCAGCGCGTCACCATCGATACACCCGCCTATCTGCTTCCAGGAGCCAGCGCCGTGTAGGTCATGTAACCGTCGTAGCACGTGGTAATGGTCGATCAACGGAACCTCCGGTCGCTGATCGACCCAGCTGAGCTTGACTCCATGCGGTGCGGTGGCTTCGCCCAAGTACTCGAAGGAATCGATGGTGATATTGGCTGCCAAGAATGCCGAAGGCTTGTCACCGATGGTTATGGAGCCACCCCACAACACAAGGAAGGGCCGCTTGTCCGGGTCATCCGCCCGGTAGTACTCGTTGGGGCCGGAGACGTCTCTCATTGTCGTGTTATACGGTGGCCAGGATGTCGCCCGGCCGACCTGCAGGACGGGCTGCTTACTCACCAGCGAGATGACTTCCTTCGATCCTGTCAGTCGAAGCTTGATGGTCATCAGACCTTCCAGCCAGAAGTTCGGGCTCTCATCGGCGGTCAGTAGTGGCCGGCCTTCGTCGCCAAGCCGGACTCCGCCGAACAACGCTTCGTCCAGCATCGAGATGGTGAAGACCCCGAACTCGTTCTTCGCGGCCAGATGCACGATTTCCACCGAAACGGTGGCAGCTTTGTCGCCGGTGCGCCCGTCGCGCGACACCGTTTCCTTCGAGCACCAAGAGTTACATTCCGGGCTGAGTTCCCCGTCGCCAGCTTGCAGGGTTATACGTTGCTGCGCCTGCAATATCTCGACTTCCCATTCGCCGGTCAGTTCCGCAGTTGAAACGTCCATGCTGCCCGCCTTCGAAAGCCTGAATCCGTAGGGGTTCAGGCTAGCCAGTCCCGGCAAGGGTAGGCAAGATCATAGGTATATATTTTTAAAGTAAAATTTTCGGCTGGCTGGACCTCTTACTGACGTCTGCTCGCGAGAGTGCTCATTAAGACAAGAAGATTCTCACCATGTTGCGTTCGCACCTGAGGGCTTCTCTGCTTCGAGATATTTATAGAAACCTGAACTGGACAATGTCCCGCTTGGTCGGAGATGTGGTCGCTGCCACCGGTATGCAAATGTCTTCGAGTTGATCTCCTGACTACGTCCACCAGTCAAGCCAAGCCGGGCGTGCTACGCCGTGCTACGCTCGTCGCATGCGAAGGGTGAGCCATCGCGAGATGCGAAACAGCAGCGGTGAGATCCTGCGCGCAGTGGCCGCCGGTGAGACCGTCGAGGTGACCAACAACGGCCAGGTGGCCGCTCTCATCACGCCGCCCGGTGCGGATGTGCTGACCCAGCTTGTCGCACTGGGACAAGCCCGCTCAGCCCGTCGGTCGACCGCAGACCTGGCAGGTATCGATCGCCGTTGCGCGCAGGTGACCAGTGCCGAGATCCTCACCGACGTCCGAGGCACCTGGTGATCTCCTACCTTGACACCTCGGCCGCCTTGAAGCTGCTGGTCGACGAGACGGAATCGGCAGCACTCACCGGCCAACTGGTGGCTCTGCCGGCCGACCACCGTCTGGTCGCATCCTGGTTGCTCCACACCGAATTGCACTGTGCGGCGAACCGGCATCCAAAGGAGATCCAGCCTGTCGCCGTCGGTGTGGTGCTCGATGTCGTGACCTTGGTCGACCTGACCCGGGGAGACCTGTTGACGGCTGGAACGCTGCCGGGTGGGCTGCGCTCGCACGACGCCGTTCATCTCGCGGTTGCACTGCGACTCGGAGCCGACGAGATGATCACCTACGACGACGAACTCGCGGCTGCGGCGACGGCAGCCGGCCTGGCGGTCGCCCGCCCGGGGGCAGCGGGCTGACGCAAGCCGACCTGCCCGCGGTCACAGTCCGGGCATGCCGGAATCGATGCACAGGATGTTGCCCTCGCTGTCCTTGAACCAGGCGGCCTTGCCCATCCCCTCCATCGAGGCGACGCCGTCCTGCCACTCGACACCGGGCAGGTCGTACTGCTCGAAGACGACGCCCTTGGCGCGCAGGTCGCGAGCTTCGCCGTCGACGTCGTCGACGTGCCACTGGGCGATGGTGTGGCCGGCCTGGCCGGCGTACTCGGTCTGGTAGATGGTGAATACCGAGCCGCCGTCGGTCCGGTAGATCAGCACCCCCTCGGCTAGCTCGGAGGCCGGGACGAGTCCGAGCTTGCTGGCGTAGAAGTCCCGCGCCCTGCCCAGGTCGCTGGCCGGGATGTTCGCAGTGATCGTTGCGGTGTTGAGCATGACGTGCCTCCCCGTGCTGGGGGTCGTCCGTGCCGCGTCCGCGGCGAGTGAAGACCACTGCCGCGGCACGGAAGGCCCGGTGCGTGATCGGGCCAGAGTACGGAGCGGGCAGCCGGCCGACAAGGCCGGTCGCAGGCCGCCCGCAGCCCGCGACGGGTCGTCCGGACACCGCGCCGAATGAGGAAATCACTGATATTTTCTAGCTGCGGCTACCGCCGCACTTCCGGACCCGACAGCCCGCATAAGACGAATGCCTGCCGGTGCCGGTCAACGGGGCGAGGCGACCCTTCGATGATGATGAGCCCGAGTGAGACCACCAGACCCACCGACCTCGAACACCTGAACGCCCTCTACGGGCAGTCCGAGGACCCGTGGCACATGCGCAGCGGCTGGCAGGCCGAGCGCCGGCGCGACCTGTTGCTGGCCGCGCTGCACCACCCGCGCTACGCCAGTACCTTCGAGCCGGGCTGTGCCGCCGGCGAGCTGACCGAGGGCCTGTCGCGGCGCAGCGACCGGGTACTGGCCGCCGATGACAACCGGCCCGCGCTGGCCGAGGCGCGGGCTCGCACCGGCCACCTGTCCAACGTCGACCTGCGCTGGATGCAGTTGCCCGAACAGTGGCCGACCGAGGAGAAGTTCGACCTGATCGTGCTGCATCAGGTCGGGTACCGGCTCGACCTGGCGGCCTGGGCGGCGCTGGCCACCGCGGCCCGCAACAGCCTGGCCCGCGACGCCACCGTGCTGGCCTGTCACCACCAGCACGAGTTCGCCGAGCGGATCCTCGACACCCAGACCCTGCACGGGATCCTGGACAGCATCCTGGGCCTGCCCCGCCAGACCCAGGTGCACGACTCGGACTTCGTGATCGACGTCTGGACGAACCGGTCGGCCCAGCCTCGCTGAGCCGACCGGCGTCAGCCGTCGGAGGGCTGCTGGCCGTCCTCGATCGCCCACCCGGCGCCGTGCGCGCGCTGGATCAGCTCGTTGAGCACCGGGCCGATCACCTGCGGAAAGCCGCCGAGCTGGATGGCGATGCTGAACCGCTCCGAGGTGACGCCCACCGACGGGTCGCTCGGGTCGAGCATCATGTGCTCGCTCTGGGTGAGGACCTGGGACAGGATGCCCCGGGACGTCAGGAAGGCATTGATCTGCTCGACCTCCGTCTGGTCGACGGTCTGGAAGAACACCTGTCCACTGATCCACCCGGTCATGTCCATAACGCCATCCTTGCAGGGTGGGGCACCCCACAGCATCACCGCCTTGCCTGCTGTTGCCTGCTAGGGCAGCGTCGAACCGCGTGAGCGACTACTCCCCGTTCGACGCCGACACCGCCGTGACCGGCGCCGGCCCGCGCTTCCAAGCCACCATCAGCGACAGGTGGGCGGTCGGTGGCGGCCACGCCAACGGCGGGTACGTGCTGAGCGTCTGCCTGCGCGCGCTGCGTGAAGTGCTGGACCGGCCCGATCCGCTGGCGGTGGCGGCGTTCTACCAGCGCCGGGTGTTGCCCGGTCCGGTCGAGATCGAGGTCGATGCCGGCCGGTCCGGTCGGCGGCTGGCCACCGGCGGCGCCCGGTTGCTGCAGGGCGGCCAGGAACTGGTGCGGGTGGTGGCAAGCTTCACCGACCTGTCCCAGGCAAGCGGTCCCACCGAGGTGGCCGGTCGAGCGCCGAACCTGCCGGACCCTCGGGACTGCCTGGACCTGTTCGGCGAGCTGCCGGGCGAGTCCGGCCTGGCCGCCCCGGGCATCACCGGCCAGTTGGAGTGCCGGGTGCCGCGACTGCCCGGCTGGCGGCAGGGCGCGCCGAGCGGCCGGGCCGAGGCCGAGTTCTGGATGCGACTGGCCGGTGATCGGCAGCCGGACACGATGGCGCTGCCGGGGCTGGTCGACATGGCGGCGCCGGCGGTGTTCGAACTGGGCCACTTCCTGTCCACCACGGTCGAACTCAGCGTGCACGTGCGGGCCCGGCCGGCGCCGGGGTGGCTGGCCTGCCGGGTCAGCACCCGTTACCTGATCGAGGGTTATCACGAGGAGGACTTCGAGATCTGGGACAGCGCCGGCAGGCTGGTGGCGCAGTCCAGGCAGCTGGCGCTGCTGCTGAACTGAGTTCTCGGCAGTCAGTCGGCCAGCTGGTCGCGGGCTGCCTGCAGGGCCTCGGCCGCCCGGTCGGCCTCCTGCTCGGCGCCCTGCCTGGTCCGTTCTGCCGCCCGGCTGGCCTGCCCGGCCCGCCAGGCCTGCTCCTGGGCCTGTTCCAGATCGGCGCGCAACTGCTCCACCCGGGCGCTGGCCTGCTGGTGGGCCTGCTCGGCCCGTTCGGCTTCCTCCTGCGCCCAGGCCAGCGCCTTGGCCGCCTCGGCATGCTCGGCCTCGGCACGCCGCAGTTGCTCGGTGTGCCGTTGCCGGCGCCGCTCGGAAGCCTCCTCGGACGAGCTGCTGAGCTTGCTGCCCGACCGTGCTTTCGGGGCGGCCTTGGTGGCCCGCTCGCCGTCGGCTTTCGGGGTCGGCACAGGTTCAGCGTCGGCACCGGCCGGCACCGACTTCAGGTGCCGCCGCCGCACCGGGGCCGCGACCGCGTCGGTGACGTCCACCTCGCCGAACCCGGTGTAGGACAGCACCGTGGTCAACCGTCCGGACAGCGCCGCGGCCTCGGCGCCCTCGTCGGCGATCGCGGCCTCGAGAGTGCCGCGCACCTGGCCCAGCACCGCGTCGGTGACGGCGCGGCCATCCCGCTCGCCGATCTCGCGGACCAGGTCGGTGAGCCGCTGCAGCAGTTGCTGGCGCTGTTCGGACAGTGCCCGCAGCTCGGGCCCACGCAGCTGCCGGTGCGCATCGCGCATCTGCTCGGCCAGCTCGGTGAGCGCGGCCAGTTCGGCAGGCTCGGCGCGGACCAGTTCGTTGACCAGCGCCGCGGCCTGTACCGGCTTGCGGAGCTTGCCGATGCTCGCCGCCAGGGCCTTGTCGCCGGTGGCCTTGGCCTGCGCGGCCAGCCTGGTCCGGTGGTCGGTGAACTCCTCGGCCGGCACGCCGTAGAGCTCCTCGGCTGCGGAGTCGAGGTCCACGGCTCAGCTGCCCTGCGGGTGGTCCGGACGCAACTGCACACAACGTTTCTACCCTGCTCGGCGGCCGCGGGGTGGTTCGGTGGTGTGAAAACCGGCCCGCACGACAATTGCCGGGTGATCCGCCGCCCGAGGTGCCACACTCTGCACTCGCCGGGCCCGACTTCGCCGCCTTGTCAGAGGGTGCCGCCGGCCTCGAATCCGCAACTGGACATCCGCGCCCGACGGCGCCGGGGAGAGGGAGCGATGTGGTCACCGATTCCGAGTTCGCGATCGAGGTGCGCGGATTGGTCAAGCGCTATCGGGGCAGTCGCGGCCAGGCCGGCGTCGAGGCGGTGCGCGGCATCGACCTGAGCGTCCGGCGGGGTGAGGTGTTCGGATTCCTGGGGCCGAACGGCGCCGGCAAGACCACCACCGTGCGAATGCTGTGCACGCTGCTGCCGATCACCGACGGGCAGGCGCAGGTGGCCGGGGTGGACGTGGGCAGCAACCCGGCCGAGGTGCGCCGCCGGATCGGGGTGGCCCTGCAGGAGGTCGGGCTCGACCCGCGCCAGACCGGCCGCGAGCTGTTGGAGCTGCAGTGCGGGCTGTACCGGGTGCCACGGCCGGCCGAGCGGTGCGCCGAACTGCTCGCCCTGGTCGGCCTGTCCGAGGCTGCCGACCGGACGGTCAAGACCTACTCCGGCGGCATGCGGCGCCGGCTGGATCTGGCGACCGCCCTGGTGCACGAGCCACAGGTGCTCTTCCTGGACGAGCCGACCACCGGGCTGGACCCGGCGAGCCGGGCGACCGTGTGGGACGAGGTGCGGCGGATCAACGCGGCCGGCACCACGGTGTTCCTCACCACCCAGTACCTGGAGGAGGCCGACCAGCTCTGCCGGCGGCTGGCGATCATCGACGACGGCCGGCTGGTTGCCGGTGGCACCCCGGACGCGCTCAAGGCGGAACTGGGCAGCGACGTGATCACCGTCGGGCTGCGCCCGGACGAGCACCTCGCCGGCCGGGACGCACTGGCTGCGCTGCCCGGTCTGGATCACCTGACCGACGCGGCCGAGGGACTCGCGGTGTACGTCACGGAGGGAGCGGCCGCGGTGGCCGACGTGGTGCGGTTGCTGGTCGAGGCGGGCATCCGGCCCGGCACGGTGTCGCTGGCCCGGCCGACCCTCGACGACGTGTTCCTCGCCTCCACCGGCCGGCGGATCGAGGGTGGCACGCCGGAGGCGGCGGCATGAGGGAGATCCTGCTGCTGGCCCGGCGGGCGGTCCGGGAGGTCTACCGGTTGCCGGCCGCCACCATCTCCGCCGTGTTCATCCCGGTGTTCTTCATGGTGGTCAACATCGGGCAAGTCAACAAGATCTTCTCGCCCAGCACGCCGTTCCTGCACGGCCAGCACTACGTGGCCTTTCAACTGCCGGTGTCGCTGGTATTCGCGGTCAGCACGGTCACGTCCGGGCTGGCGATGGTCACCGACATAGATATCGGCTATGTAGACAAGCTGCTGGCGGCGCCGATCCGGCGTACCGCGATCGTCTGGGGACGGCTGGCGGCCGACCTGGTGCGCGGCACCGCGGTGTCGGCCCTGGTGCTGTTCGTGGGCTTCCTGCTCGGCGCCCGGGTTCGTACCGGCGTGGTCGGCATCGTGCTGCTGATCCTGCTCTCGGCGCTGTGGGGAGTGGCCTATGCCGGCATCGCGATGGCGGTCGCTTTGAAGAGCAAGAACGTGCAGACCACCAACGCCTCATTCATCGTGTTCTTTCCGCTGCTGTTCCTGACCCCGAACTTCGTGCCGCTGGAACTGCTGGCAGGCCCGCTGCGCACCCTGGCCCGGCTGAACCCGGTCACCTATGTGATCACCGGACTGCGCGACCTGGTGCTGTTCCCGAGCATCCACTGGGGTTCGCTGGGCGCCTGCGTGCTGACCATCGCGCTCACCGGGGTGGTGTTGACCTTCTTCTCGCTGCGGGCCTTGAGCCAGATAGCCGAGTGACGGGGCACGGTCGGGGTAGGGCACCACCTCGGCCGGAGCCGGACTAGCCGCACATGTGACAATCGGTGCTCCTGCCGGCTCGCCCGCGTGTCCGCGGGTACCTGGGCCGGCATGGCACAGGGGGCGGTAGCTCAGCCGGTTAGAGCAGGGGACTCATAATCCCTGGGTCGTGGGTTCGAGTCCCACCCGCCCCACATCCGAGCTGTATTGCTTCGGTTGATGCTTCCCATCCGGTCTTCGGGTGATGGGTGACAGTGTTTCGGCTGATGGGTTACGGCTACTTCGGTTGATTGGTGACACTCCCGGTCATCCCCGGTGGTCGCGATAACCTAAAAACGAGTGTCACAGATCAACCGAAGTAGATCTGTCACCCATCAACCGAAGGCCAACAGCCCCACAATCCCAGCAAATACCGGCTCTGTCGCTGCGGCTCGGTCCGCGGTGCGTTCCCCAACGCTCAGCAGCCGCGATTCGCGCGATCAGCACTTGATCGCTTCGCCTGCGCCCATCTGATGCATTGGTCACATCAACTCCTTGTCGGCCTCACCCTGCGGAGGGGATGGCTGCAAGCCGTCACACCACTGGGTGACGGCTTGTTGAACAGGCGTGCCACCTCCCGCAAGCTCGGTGTGCTCCGGGTGGTCGCGTGACCGTCAGAGCAGGCCGGAGCACGGCGCTCCGCGGTGCGTTCATGGCGGCAAATGTCGCGGATAAGTGGGTTGTACCGGAAACGAGGGACAGGATTGGCGACGTTTCCCACCGTAACCTCATTGGTATATCAGCGATAAATCGGAATTAACATGATTTACATCCTGAGTATTTCATTATGGTGAGCGCAGCCAACACCGTTTCCGCTTCTGGAGTGATATTTGGCTCTTTGTGCGGAGCCTATGAACACACGACGTGGCCGGCCGAAGGTGGATGGCTACCCAGGAGGCCGGCGCCCTCCGTGTCTCCTGGAGTTTGGCGTGATACGAGCAGATTTACTCATCAGGTCGCCCATTTTCCTGCTGGGTCTGCGGCAGACCCTGACCGCGGCGGGCGTCAAGGTGGTGGCGGTGCGTACCTCACCCGATGAGGATCCGTTCTGGTTGGCACATGCGGCATTGATCGATGTGGCGGCGATTCCCGAGCTGGCTGACATTTCGGCGGTCACCCGAGCCGCGGCCCTCACTGGGGTTCTGGTGCTCAACAACGAGGGGGCCACGGATGACCGGCGCTATCTGGAGGCCGGCGCGCTGTACGTGATCAGTAAGGCGGCGCCGGGCGACAGCATTGTCCGGGCGGTGCAGGAGATCGCCTCGGGAACGCCGGTGCGTTCGACGGAGACTCAGCCATCGGCGCAGGACCGGCCACAAGTCGCCAACGGCTCCCTTTCCGAGCGGGAAGAGCAGGTGCTACGGCAGATCGCCCATGGCTTCACGCATGGGCAGGTAGCGACTCGGTTAGGTATCAGCCCGCACACCGTCGACACCTATGTCAAGCGGATCCGGTCCAAGCTCGGCGTGGGGAACAAAGCGGAACTCACCCGAGCCGCGTTGCTCGGCCAGATCGCCCCGCGGAACCGATGGCCACAATGAGCGAGCCCGGGCGTCCACCGTCAAGCGTGCCGTCAGCCGGGCCGCCCGCCGGCCCCTCCGCGTAGTCGTCCTCAAGCTACCTGGCGAGTTGGATCCCGATGGATCGTGTCCAGCATCGTGCGGAGCTCCTCGGACGGGTCGGTGTCTGGCAGCTTGACCGTCATCTGCCGGGTCACCGGCCGCTCCACGGACCGTCGTCGGGTGCGCCGATCCAGCACCGGGTCCTCACCGGCCAGCAGCCGCTGCCGGACGCTGCGTGCGGGCTCCGCCGAGATGCTGGCGTCGCGGGCGATCCGGCGCAGCGTTGCGTCCGGGGTGAATAGCGATCAACTCGGCCGCAGCTCGCCGCCCGGCCGCCCGTCCACCGGCCCGAGCCGGCCGGCACGGCCGATCCGTGCGGTGACCGGCGGGCTCTCGACCGAGCGCCGTAGTGACCCGACCGTCTTGGCGGAAAGGCACACACCGGTGGCACGTGATCGGGCGCGAACCGGACGGCCAGATGCCAGTCCCTGTCGACCCAGACGTTGTGCCAGGTGTCCTTCGCCTCGACGGAGCCGTCCATGTGCCCAGCCCAGCACGCGCTCTCTGCCTCGATCCGCTGCCTCAAAACGATCGTCCGGCGCTTGAAATTCACAAGGCACAACCCCTTCCGGCCCAGGGTCGAATTCCGCCCGCTCTTTCTGGCTTCTCCTCCCGCAACGTGACGGCCCCAGGTTTAGGAGTCGGGCGATGCCGCCACCGCGTCGCCGGTTCAGGTGACTGCGCTGGCACGGCCGGCATTGCCTACGTTCGACCGGAAGCTCGTGGAGGTGAAGTGACAGACAGCAGACACGCCCCAGATTTGGGTTTTGGGCGGCAGATCAGTTCGGTAGCGCCGCGGGATTCCGCCGAGCCGCCGCGGGCCGAAAGGGGCTTCGGCAGCGTCTTCACCGATCACATGGTCACCATCCGCTACCGGGCCGACGAGCAATGGCACGGCGCACGGGTGGAGCGGTTCGGCTCGATGACGGTGTCGCCGGCGGCGGCCGTGCTGCACTACGGCCAGGCGATCTTCGAGGGGCTGAAGGCGTACCGCGGGCCGGATGACCGCATCCGGCTGTTCCGGCCGGACGCGAACGCCGCCCGGTTCCAGCAGTCGGCCCGCCGGCTGGCCATGCCCGAACTGCCGAGTGCGCTGTTCAACCAGGCCGTGGCGGGGCTGGTCACCGCCGATCAGCACTGGGTGCCGGCAACCGATGCAGGCAGCCTCTACCTGCGTCCGTTCATGGTCGCGACCGAGCCCTTCCTGGGTATGCGGGCCGCCGAGGAGTACCTCTTCTGCGTCATCGCCTCGCCGGTCGGCGCGGTGTTCGGTGGCTCGGGTGCCATCTCGGTGGCGGTCTCCCACGACTACGCCCGGGCGGCGCCGGGCGGTACCGGCTCCGCCAAGTGCAGCGGCAACTACGCCGCCGCGCTGCTCGCCTACCGCCGGGCCGTCGCGGAGGGTTGCGACCAGGTGGTGTTCCTGGACGCCGCGCGGCAGCGCTACGTGGAGGAGCTCGGCGGCATGAACATCTTTTTCGTCTTCGCCGACGGCCGAATCGCGACCCCGCCGCTGCTCGACACGATTCTCGCCGGCGTCACCAGGGACTCGGTCATCGCGCTGGCCTCCGACGCCGGCCACCGGGTTGTCGAGGGCCCATACACGGTCGAGCAGTGGCGGCAGGACGCGGCCACCGGCCGGCTCCGCGAGGTGTTCGCCTGCGGGACCGCCGCGACGATCGTCGGGATCGATCGCGTTCGGTACCGCAACGAGGAGTTCACCGTCGGCGACGGTGGCGTCGGCCCGATTACCGCACAGTTGCGTACCTGGTTGCTCGATCTGCAGTACGGCCGGGCAACCGACGTCCGGAACTGGATGCGGGTCCTTCCGTGACGGCGGTGGCCGGGCTGGTTGCAGGTGGGGAGGGCGCAGGTGTCGTCGCGGGCGGCCAGGTAGTCCCGCAGGCGTTTGGGGGCCGGTAACGGCGCTCGCTGATGTCGAGTAGGGGCGCCGGTGTGTGCGGCAGTCCTCGGCCGGGACGGCTTCGACCCGGCGCCGTTGTTCCCCCCAGCGCCGTCAGCAGATCGATCCGTTCCTCTGCCGACAACAGCGCCGGGTCCACCTCCGCACCGCGCGGCCCACTTCACAACCGGAGGTCTTCCTCTCAACGAAGGCCGAACTCAACCAGGAACGACGTCCCGGGACATCACATCCAGAACGGGTAGGTCAACTGGCCACCGGATTGGAACAGCAGACCGAAGCCGAACGGCATGTGACAGGAGGACACGGTGTCGTCCGGCGAGGCGGTTTCGTCCGGCGAGGCGGCGGCGGAAAGGCCCATCCCGGTCTCCCGCATCAGCCGGGCGATCGGCCAGCCAGCACCGCTGGCGTCTGCCTCGTACCGCCGGATCACCGACTCCTGGACGCCCGCCGGCTTCTCCTGGCTGAGCTTGAACAGCGCTTCCACTGACTCGATCGACAGCCGGAACGCGCCGACGCCGGGCACGATCTGGCGGAAGTAGTCGATCGAGGAGGTCTGGTCCCAGCCTGCACCGAAGCGATCCTCCAGGCGGGCGGCCGTCCACCGGACCACCTCCAGCGTCTCTTCCAATCCGTGGACCAACCGCAGGCGGCCGCAGACGTGCACCGCCACGAAGTTCCAGGTCGGTGCGGCCGGGTCGCCGGGGTAGACCGCGGGCGTGACGAAGCCGCCCGGTCCGTCGAACATCAGCCGGGCGTGCGTGCCGTCCGTCAGCGCCTTCCAGTGCGGGTTGGCGCGGTTGAGGTGGCCGACGATTTCGGTGCCGGCCAGCGGTCCGGATTCGGGCTCACCCGCGGCGACCAGGGCTGGCAGGCGGGTGGCCCAGGGGGCGGTCGTCCCGTTGGTCGTGAGCGTCGCCAGCGGGTGGCCGTCGATGATCCGACGGTGCCACTCCTCGTCCTGGATCTGGTAGTGGTTGGGCACGAACATGACTTACCGCCTCATGGTCAGCTGGTTACCGGCACACCGCGTACGCCTGCCGACCGCGCGGGCCGGCCGCGGCCTGCAGGAAGCCGGTGCCGGGGTCGACACCGGCGGTGCAGATCTTGCCGAGGGTGTACTCGGGCACGACGTCGAGCAGGTGGCCTTTCTGCTCGAGCCCGGCGAGCACCGCCGGCCCCAACGAGCGCTCCGCGACCACCACGCCCGGTCGCGAGAGGCGTGGTGCGAACGACTGCGCGAAATGGTCGATGTGCCAGGCCGGCAGCTCGGTCGCGGCCTGCGGTTCGAGCCCGAACTCCGCGATCGCGAGGAACGCCTGCAGCGTCCACTGGTCCTGCTGATCCCCGCCCGGCGTGCCGAAGGCCAGGAACGGCTCGCCGTCGCGCAGCACGATGCTGGGGCTCAAGGTGGTGCGCGGACGCCGTCCGGGCGCGAGCGAGTTCGGATGTCCCTCGGTGAGCCAGGCCGTCTGGCCGCGGGTGCCGAGTGCGAAGCCGAGATCCGGGATCACCGGTGAGCTCTTGAGCCAGCCACCGCTCGGCACGGCGACGGCCAGGTTTCCCCACCGGTCCACGACCGCGACGGTGCAGGTGTTGCCGGCGCCGGCGCTGGGCGCGGCCGCGGTCACGGTGGGCAGGCCGCTGCGCAGCTGGGTCAACCAGACCGGCTCGTCGGCACCCGGCTGCTCCGGTTGTGCCTGCGGGATCCAAGGCTGGCCGCCACCCACCCGGCCGGGTTCGGGGTCGAGCGCCGCGCGGTCGCCGATCAGGGAGCGGCGGAGCGCGGAGTACGCCGGCGCCAGGAGGTCGGCCAGCGGCACCGGCGTGTGCGCCGGGTCCCCGTACCAGGCCTCGCGGTCGGCGAACGCGAGCTTGGCCGCCTCCGCGAGGGTATGGACGTACTCGACGCTCCCCAGCCCCATGCCACGCAGGTCGCAACCGGAAAGGATCGCCAACTGCTGGAGGAACACCGGACTCTGGGACCAGGGCCCCGGCTTGTGGACGGTGAAGTCGCCGTACGACAGCTCGCACGGTTCCTCGACCGCCGGCCGCCAGGCCGCCAGGTCGTCGCCGGTCAGCAGGCCGCGGTGCCGGCCGCCGGTCGAGTCGACCACCTCGGTGGTACGAGCGAAGCGGTCGATCGCGTCGGCGATGAAGCCCTGGTAGAAGGCGGAATGGGCCGCCTCGAACTGGGCTTCCCGGTCGGTCGAGGCAGCCTGCGCCTCGCGAACCAGCCGCTGGTAGGTGCCGGCCAGCGTCGTGTTGCGCATCCGGGAGCCGGCCGCCGGGACCGTACCGTTGGGCAGGTAGGTGCGACCCGACGCGGTCCACTCCGTCAGGAACAGCGGAGCCATGGCCACGATCGTCGACGCGGCGGCGGGCAGCAGCGGGTAGCCGTGGCTGGCATAGCCGATCGCCGGCTTGAGGACGGTGGCCAGTGGCAGCGTGCCGAACTCGGCGAGCAGACGCATCCAGGCTCCGAACGCACCCGGCACGGTTGCGGGGAGTAGCCCCGCCGCGGGCATCTGCTTGATGCCGAGCGCGGCGAACCTGTCGATGGTCGCCGCTTGCGGCATGGGGCCTTGGCCGCAGATGACGCGCACCGTGCCGGTCGCGCGCGGGTAGACGGATATCACGACGTCGCCGCCCGGTCCGTTCGAGTGCGGCTCGACAAGTTGCAGGGTGAAGCCGGCGGCCGCCACCGCGTCGAAGGCGTTGCCGCCCCGGTCGAGGATGCCCATGCCGACGGCGGACGCGAGCCAGTGCGTCGAGGCCACGGCGCCGAACGTTCCGGTCAGTTGGGGTCGCACTACGGTCACTGGGCCGACCCGGTGAGTAGCAGGCCCAGACAGTAGGTGCCGGGCTCGGCCTTTAGGGTGACGAAGTGGTGCACTGTGCCGGCCGGGATGAAGAAGGTCGCCGGGGAGGTCAGCACGTGATGGCGCCCGTCGGCAACCACCTCGATCGTGCCACCGCCCGGATTTGGCGACAGCAGCAGGTAGATCTCGGGAACCTCGTGGGTATGCGGAGCGGCCACCGGCTTGCCCACCTTGTCGCTGATCTCGCCGCCGGCCAGTTCGAACGACAGCCCGCCGAACATGTCGTCGGTCAGGTAGAACGGCGTCGGTGCGTGATGCCCGGGAATCTCCCGGAACAGCGGGAGATCCAGCCGGGCGGCCGGTTCGGCGGCCACGACCGCTAAGTTTGCGGAAACGGTGTCCATGGGCATTCCTCCGGGGACGGCAGCTGGGGTGGGTTTGATGACAAATCAAACCGGGGTCAGACGGAAGATGAAGCTGAACGCGGGAAGGTCGATGAGCCGCTGATCGGCGAGGCGCCAGCCGCTCTCCTCGATGACCGAGTACCACTCATCGAGCGTCGGCAGGTATTGGTCCATGATCGCGTGCACGGTCTCGAAGCCGAGCGTGAACATTGGCAGGTCTGGGCCTTCGACGCCAACGGATCTGCAGGTGTCACCGAGGATTAGGTTGCGCAGATTGGGAAAGTTCTTTCGGAGCTGCCGCAGCGTCTTCACGCAGTTGGCTCGCGGCCAGAAGTCGTGCCCCATCAGGAAGCAGGTGACCAGATCCACCCCGGAGTACTCCGGCCGCAGCGACATCTCCAGCACGTTGTCCTGAGTCACCGTGATCCGCTTCTCCAGCTTCGCCTCCCGGACGGCCTCCCGGGCAATCGCCACCGCGCCTGCGGCTATATCGATTCCGATGGCTCGCACAGCGGGTTGCTGCTCGGCCAACATGATGATCCGGTCGCCGCTTCCACAGCCGAGGTCGGCGACGGTGGTGAAGTCGATACCGTCGAGGAGGTCCCGCAGCGGCGGGTCGAAGAAGGTACGAGCGATGCTCCGGCAGGCCACGCTGATCGCCCGCGAGTCCCGGCGCATCTGGCGGTCGGCGCGTTCATCATCGCGAACCAGGGTGGTGAGATTGGTGAAGAGCTCCCCACAACCCCGGGCCAGCCAGTAGAAAAATCCCTTGGTACGGAACGCCTCGTCGAATCCCGGGCCCCGACGGGCCAGGTTCGATCCGGTGTCGACGACCACGATCCTGCGGCTGGACAACGCGATAAGGATCTTGCGAACTGCCTCCGGGTGGGTGCGGGTGCGGGCGATGAACTCTCCGACGTCGACGGCATCTCGGTCGGCGAGCTCGTCCAACAAGCCGATGTCCCAGGCCGCGCAAAGGGCGGCGCCGGCCACGGCGCCGTTGAACGTGTCCGCGCAGTACCGCGCTTCCTCGGGCGCTTGGGGCGGTGCGGCGGTCAGCTGATCCTCGAGCAATTGGGTCGGCGCAGCGGTCATTTGATCCTCAACTTTCACAACGGGAGCGGTCGGACGGTCATCGGTGGATGGGCCTGGGCGCCCGGTGCGCTAACGAGGCTCAGAAGTTCCAGGACGCAATCTGTCAATGCCGCCATGCGTGGGGTCAGCTCCGGCGCCCGCAGCCGGGGCGGATCCTCATGCAGGCTCGATGCGAAGGACGGGTACAGGCCGTTCGCGGTGACGTCGAGAAATATGGCGTGCAGCCGGCGAATCAGCTGGCGGGAGACCTCATGGTGGGAGACGGCCGCCCGGCTGGCCAGGAAGATGCCGTCGTACAGCCACAGCAGGCTGTCCCGGTGCAGTTGCCGGCCGCCCTTCGGTTTGGGAGTTCGCAGCAACGACACGCCCGCGGGTAAGAGTTTGTCCGCGATTCCCTCGTGAACCTGCTCGTTGAGTTCGCACTCGCGCTGCAGAGCCGCCATTGCGGCGCCGGAGCCGAGCGTCACCTTGCCACGGATCAGCAGCCGCACCGGTGCGTAGTCGCGGGCCCACGCGCCACTGAGATTCACGTGCTGACGCGCCATCGGAATCCGGATGACCCGCCCGTAGATCTCCCGGGGAGCGGAACTGCCGTACATCAGCATCAGCGAGTAACCGCACACCAACAGTCGGGCCTGCGCGGCGAGGGCATCGTGTTCGGCATGCTCAGCCTCGCTCTCCTGCTGGACGGCCGCGAGTAACTGCCAAAGCAGGAACGTGGTCTGGTGGGCGGTGATCCACCGGAACCAGAACAGACGGTCGATCTCCTCGGTACCGTCCGGGCGCAGATGGCGGACCGAGTCGGGTGACGTGTGCGCCAACCGGCTGCGCATTTCCTCGATCCGCGCCGGGTCGACGGAACCTGTTCGGGGTACCCACCGGGTCGGCAGGGCAAGCGGCTCGAGCCCGTACGGATGACCGCCGAACTCCCATTCCGCCCCGGACGGAATGGCCGTGACGACGGCCGGGAACTCAAACGGACCCATCGGCGAGATCTCCTCCCTCGGCGGTGTCGGGCAGGTAGCTGAATTCGATCTCCAGGCCGTTCACGTCGTAGGCATAGAAGCTCTGCATGCCCTGACCGTCGATGTCGATCTCGGTGGGCAGCTCGGCGCGGACGAAGGTATAGCGGCCGGATTCGTACAATTCCAGCCACCGGCCGCGCCACAGCCGCAACTGTTCCGACGTGGGAACCCGGATGCACAGGTGCTGGAACTGGTTCACCTCGCCGGCCGGCGGCCCGTGCACACCGGTGTCGCGGGTGAACAGGTGCAGACGGATGCCGCCCACGGCCACCTCGACGAGGCGGGCCAGTCCGGGGAGCCGCCGCCGACTCAGGTCGGAGAACCCGCCGGTCATCTCCCAGGAGACCGTGCAGCCCAGATACTCCTGGTACCAACTGACGGCGTTCTCCAGTTCCATCGTCTGGATGCCCACATGGTCGATTGCCCCGGTCAGCGGCGCCGGGCGTGCCGCGGGTTTGTCCGGGGCGGCCGCCTCAGAGGTGGTTGGAGTCATGGTTCTCTCCTGTCTTCCGGCCACCGCGCAGTGAAGAAGCCGGAATGGCGGACCGGACGACAGCAACTCCTCGTCCGGCCGGACCAAAAGTCAAATGGTTCCTAGGCGGCGGCAGACCGTTCCACCGTGAAGTAGCGATGCAGATCCTGGATGTGCCGGAGCACGGCCGGGTTCGCGGAGGCGCGCGCGATGTCGATCATGGTGCTCCACACGAAGTCGTCACCGCCGTCGTACTGGTAGTGCTTCTTGATGACGATGCTGAAGACCTCGTCGACCGTTTCCATCGTGATGACGTCGCCCAGTCGCAACAGGCTGGCGCGGTCGGCATCGGGAAGCGCTGGTCGTTCGACCGTCCGGTCCGCCGGAATGCCGGCCTCGGTGCCGCGGCCCTCGACGGTGATCAGGGGCTTCGCGGCCGGCGCGTTAACGAAGTCGAGCATCAGGTGGATACGGTCCTCGGTGGAGAGCACCGCCACCGAGTGGATCACCGACGCGTCGAGGAACCAGATCTCGCCCTTACGCATCCGGTACACGGTGTTGCCCTCGTTGAAGAAGCAGTTTTCGTTGGTGACGAGCGGGATGTGCACCCGGTGGGCGTTGCGGGTGTCGTCCGGCAGATCGCCGAGTTCGAGCAGGTCGCGGTGCGGAATGATCACGCTGCTGCGAACCTTTGCCAACCGCGCGAAGTTCAGCCGGTCCAGATCGACGGTCGAGCCGATCAGCTCACGCAGATAGGGAAGTTGGTTGCCAAACTCGGTGAACGCACCGGCCTGCCGGTGATCGTATTTGGTGACCACTCCGTCGCCGGCGTGGCCGCCCAGGGTCCAGAGCATGCAGCTCTTGTAGGCGCCGCCGGAAACGTAGTCACTGTGCGCCTCGGACCACGGAAATGAATTGGCCTGCTCGAGGTCTTGAGCGAGCCGGGTGTCATCGAGTGGGGTGTCCGCTACATACTGGGTTCGCATCGGATTACGCATTCCCTCTCAGCCGAACTCGGTGCCCCGGTCCAATTCGGAACTTTTCCCAGACGCTAGGCGGATCTTATTGCGGTGCGGAGTCACGCGATTCGGTGACGATCCAGGTCCTCGGCCACCTTCTCCAGGACCTCGAGCCTTCCCTGAAACGGTTCGTCCGGCCGTGGCCATTGCACGACCACATCGGTGATGCCGACTTCGGCGAATCGGCCTACCGCGTCGGCGAACGCTGCCGGCGATTCGAGGACGCCGCCCACGGAAGGACCGCAGATCAGCAACCGGGCCAGCGTCGCTGGGTCCCGGCCGACCTCCGCGCAGACCTTCTCGAGCGCCTCAACTTGCTGGCGGAGAATGGGTAAGGCCTGTTCGTACGCCGCGCTCACCAGCCGGTTGGCCTCGCCGGTGGTCACCCAGTACGAGCCGTACTCGGCCGCCAGCCGCAGCCCGCGGGTGCCGGCAGCGGCGATCGCGAACGGAACGCGGGGCTGCTGTTGGCACAGCGGATACGAATGCACCTCGTGGGCAACGTAGTAGCGACCGTCGAACGTGGTGACCGGCTGCCGCAGCAGCAGATCGGTGAGTTCCACGTATTCCTTGAACCGCTCGGTCCGCTCCCGCCGGCTCCAGGCGGTCCGGCGGGTCATGGTGGAGTCGAAGCCCTCGGCTCCGGAGCCGAGACCGAGGATGAGCCGGCCGCCGGCGATGTCGTCGATGGCGGTGACGTCCTTGGCCAGGGACACCGGGTGCCGCAGATTGGGCGAGGCGACGAGGACGCCGAGCCCGATTCGCTCGGTCTCCACCGCCGCCGCCGTCAGTGTCGGGATGGCGGTGAACCAGTCCTTCGCGCGGAACGTCCGCCAGTTCAGGTGGTCGTAGGTCCAGGCGTGGTCGAATCCCAGTTGCTCGGCCCGGCGCCATTTATGCCGAGCCGTCCGCCACCGGTCCTCCGGGACGATCTGAATGCCGAATCTCACAGGTCTTCCTCGTCCGCCCATCGTGGATCGATGTTGAAGTTGAATCGGAAGAGGTTCTGCGGGTCGACCCGCCGCTTGAGCGTGACCAACCGCCGCCACCGCCGGCCGTAGGCCGCTCGCACGTTGTCGGTTCCCTCGTCGTTGAGGAAGTTGACGTACTGGCCGACGGAATAGGGTGCCATCGCCTCGCTGAAGTCACGCACCCAGCCGACGTGCCGGTCCCGGTCGGTCCGGTCGGGCTGCCACGCGCCGAACATGTTGATGTTGTGGCCGGCGTGGCGGGATCCGAAGGCGGTGTCCTCGGCCGGCACCCGGCCGACGGCCCCGCCCAGGTGGTAGATCGGCACGGAGGACATCGGCGAAGTGATCCGGGACGCGTGCTCGACGACCGTCTCGATGACCTGATCGGTGAGCGGCCCGAAGTCCACCGACCGCCAGTAGTAGCGGTTGCCGGGGGGTGACGTGGCGTCGACCATCCGTTGTAGGTCCACGTACGGCATCGGGGCGATGGTGTCGAGCAGCGGCCGGCCGAAGCTACGCAGCGGACGCAGATATGCCTGTCCTTGCTCGATGTCGCCGGACCAGCAGACGTTGACGGCCACGATCGGAGTTCCGTGCAACTGCTCGGGAACGGCCGCGACCGGCGGGCACAGCCGGAGGTTGAGGATGGTGCCGAGGACGTCCGGGGCCTCCGCGATCAGGTCGCGGTAGCGGCTCAGGACGGACGGCGCGTCGTCCAGCGGATAGATGATCATCCCGGCGAGGACGGTCGGACCTATCTGGTGGAGCCGCAGACCGAACCGCACTACGGCCCCGAAGTTGCCGCCACCACCGCGCAAACCCCACAGCAGTTCTGGGTCCCTCGTCGCGTCCACCGTGACCAAGCCACCGTCGGCAGTCACCAGTTCGGCCTTGACCAGATTGTCCACGCTGAGGCCGCAGCGACGCATCAGGTGTCCGATCCCGCCGCCGAGGGTGAGCCCGCCGACACCGGTCTCGCTGACGATCCCGCCGGTGGTGGCCAGGCCGTGCGCCTGGGTGACCGGGTCGACGTCCCCCCACAGCGCGCCGCCCTGGACGTACGCCAGCCGGCGGTGCGGGTCCACCGTGACCACGCGCATCCGGGACATGTCGATGACCAGGCCGTCGTCGCAGACCCCCTGACCAGCCACGCTATGGCCGCCGCCGCGAACCGCGATGGGCAGTTCCCGTTCGGCGGCGAAGGTGACGGCCGCGACCACGTCCGCCGCGTCCGCACAGCGTGCGATCACCAACGGATGACGATCGATGTCACCGTTCCAAACCTTGCGGACCTGGTCGTAGCGTGGGTCTGGCGGGGTGATCACATCGCCACGCATCGCATCAGCGAGCTTCTCCGTGTCGCCGATCGTCAGCGTGTCCAAAGCCGTCCTCCGGTTGTCGTACAGCAGTCGGCGAAAATCTTCGTCTCGGTGGGCGCCCGGTCAGACCAGGCCATTGCGCACGCTCATGGCAGCGCCGCGGATCGTCGCGGCCACGTCGCGCAGCGTCCCGTCGAGCAGCACCGTCATGTCGGGTGCGGCTTGCAGGGTCGACTCGCACTCCTCGCGCAGCCGCAACGTGAGAATCGAATGGCCGCCGAGTTCTGCGAACGTGTCCAGCACGCTGATTGGCGAAAAGCCCAGCACCCGCCGGTAGATCTCGAGCAGGGCCGCTTCCAACTCGTCGGCGGGGGGCTCGACCGCACGCTCGCGTTCGGTCAGCTGCTGCCAGATCCTTATCAGCTCGTTCTGATCGATCTTGCCGTTCACCGTCGCCGGCAGGCGGTCCACGGGCACGATCCGCTCGGGTCGCATCTGCCGGGGCAGCCCGGCCGCAAGCGCGAGGATCTCCGCCGGATCCAGGTCGGCGAGGGAGTTTCGGCCGGCGGGTACGACGAAGGCGAGCAGGCGCAGCGGCTGCCCGTGCGCAATCACCGCGCAGTCGCCGACCGCAGGGTGAGCCATCAGCACCGACTCGACCTCACCTGGTTCGACCCGCAGCCCACGGATCTTGACCTGTCGGTCGATCCGGCCGAGGTGCTCCAGCGCGCCGTCCTCGCGAAGCCGACAGAGGTCACCGGTGCGGTACATCCGCGATCCCGGCGGCCCGTAGGGGTCCGCGACGAACCGCTCCGCGGTCCGGCCCGGCTGCCGCCAGTAACCGTCTGCCAAGCCGACGACACCGCTGATGTATGCCTCCCCGGGCGTGCCGACCGGTACCAGATCGAGGTCAGCATCGAGCACGGTCACCCGGAAGTTGTCGGCGGGGCGGCCGACCGGCACCGAGCCGCCGACGAAGCCCGGGCCGATGACATTGTCGGTAACCGGACCGGCCTCGGTCGGGCCGAAGGCGTTGATGAGATTGCTCCCGGGCAGCGCGTCGTAGAAGGCCGCCGGGATTCGCGGAGGCATCGACTCACCGCCGCACACCACCCACCGCAGCGAGTCGGCTCCGACCAGGGACACCTCCGCCAGGAAGGCTGTCACCATCGTGGTTACCAGGAAGACCATCGACACCTCGTGGTCCCCGATGAGTTTGGCGAGGTGCCGCGGATCGCGCTCGCCGCCGGGCCGGCAGATCAGCACCCGCGCCCCGTGGTAGAGCGGCCAGAAGATTTCCCAGGTATGGATGTCGAAACCGGCGAAGGACTTGAACAGGGCCGTCTCACCGTGGTGGAAAGGGTACTGGCGCTGCATCCAGAAGACGTTGGCCAGGGCGGCTGCCGTGCGGGAGGTCACGCCCTTGGGGCGGCCGGTCGTCCCCGACGTGTAGAGCATGTGGACCGGCCCGGAGGCGCTGCCGTCGTGCGGCGGATTCGTCGCGGGGCGGCCGAACCAGGCCTGCTCCGCGCGGACATCGTGAATCTCCCAGGCACCGTCCGGTATCCGACCGCGGCAGATCGGGTCGGTCAGCACGTGACGCGGCGCCGAGTCCGCCACCATCAGCGCGATGCGCTGGTCCGGCAGGTCGGCGTCGAGCGGAACGTAGGTGGCGCCGGCCTTGACCGCGGCGTAGGTCGCGACGACCTGGTGGATACCGCGCTGGAGGAAGATGCCGATCCGGGTACCGGGACCGGCACCGTGCTCGCGCAGGTAGTGGGCCAACCGGTTCGCGCGCTCGTTCAACTGCCGGTAGCTAAGGGTATTCCCGTCCTCGTCCTGCAGGGCGATCGAATCCGGGGTGCGCTCCACCTGCTCCTGGAACGGTTCCGCCAACGTGCGGTACCGGATCTCCGGATTGCGCTGCGGGTTGAGGCCACGCAGGATCCGCTCACGTTCCTCGGCGCCGACCAGCGAATGGCCGAGCATCGGTGCATCGGGCTCGTTCGCCATGCCGGCCAGCAGTTGTAGGAAGGAGCAGGCCCAGGCCTGGGCGGAGGGCAGGTCGCAACCGGAGTCCGTCATGGTCTCGACGTACACCTGCCGACCAGTCCGGGCGATCGTGATCGTCACGTCGACCGGCCGGTCGTCCTCACCAACCGGCGCGCCGCCGGTCCCGGCTTGCCCGGCCAGCCGGAGCGCATCGCGGAAGGTCACGGACGGGTCCGGCGTACCGGCCACCGGGACGATCGCCTCGCTCGGCCCCCAGGTCAACCGGACGCGGCAGTCAGTGCCCGGGCGAGGCAGCCGTTCGGCCAGCACGCCGGCGCAGACCGACAATGCGACGAAGGGATCCCCCCCGGCATCTATGGCGAGGGATTGCAGGGTGTCCATCACGCCATGGGGTAAGGCGATCGGCCCGACGCATTCCGTGGTGGACAGAGAACCGTTCACGGTCCGCCTCCGGGAGCTTGCGAGCCGAACATTCACGCACTTCCTTCGAGCAGTCCGCAGGCGTAGAAACCTGGCGCCAGCGACTGCGCGAGGTAGGTCTCCCCGGGCCGGATACCAACGCGCTCGTGATAGTCGGCCAGGTTGATCATCCAGTCGGCATTTCCGCAGTGTCCGTAAGCGGCGAGCGTATCGGCGAAGTGCAGCGTGTCCGGCAGTAGACCGACCGAGGTCGCGTTGAACAGCGTGAGCGGCTTGTGCAGATTGGCCGCGAACACCTTGGTGATCTGCCCCTGCTGCCGGTCACCAGCGCGGAGCACCGCGGACAGCGTCCGGTCGGCGACGTTCTTCCGCGAGATGAACGAGTCGTGACCACGCAGCCCGTCCGGATCCACCTTGACCGCGGACGAGACCAGCCGCACCAATCCCGGATCGTGCCGGGTCAGCAGGCAACTGACGGCCGCGTCACCGAACATGGCGTAGGACTGCACCCGGTCACGGTCGCGCGGCACGAAATCCAGCGCGACCACGACGACGTGGGTCACGTTCGGATCGGCGAACAGTCGCCGAGCGTGTTGCAGGGCGGTCAGCGAGCTGCAACACCGTTGGTAGGAGACGACATGCGGGACACAGTCGTCCAGTCCCAACGCGAGCAGCACCATGCCCGCGAGGTCGGACGGCACCAGGGCGAGCGTCGGGTCACTGGTCGTGAATACCAGGTGGTCGATGTCAGCGGCCGTGGCGCCGGCATCCTGCATGGTCCGGCGCACGGCGTCCACGACATAGGTCTCCACTGGGCTCGACATCTTCCGGTACGTCGTGCAGCCCATCTCGGCGAAGTCCGTGCCGAACGACACGGTTTCCCAGAGAGCCGCAAAATCGGGGATATTCTCCGGCTTGCATTCCACGTCGCCAAAGGCGCACGCGAACGATCCGATGCCGATATCTTTGTGATCCAAGATGATGTTTCCTTCGATCGGCCGAGGGACGAGGAAGCAAGCTAGCTGCCGATCCCGGCCAAGGGTCGGACGTCAGGACAGAGCCGGCTCGACCCGGCTTCCGCCGACCTCGCTCGCGCCGCTCCCGCTCGGGCCGACGTCGCTCGTGTCGATCTCGCGGAGTACGGAGATGATGCCGTCGACGTCGTTGAGCCGCAGAACCCATTCCGGGCGGACCGTGATGTCGCCATTCGTGTACTTCTTGATGTAGTTCAGCAGCACCATGATCATGTTGAGCGAGCTGATGCCCAGTTCCTCCCGGGTACCTGCTCGGATGATCTGCTCGTAGCTCAGGTCACCGCCCACGGGTTGAGTCGCGAGGAATTCGGCGAACTTGTGCCGGTAGTCGTCAGCGCCCATCGGTCTCCACCCTCGGGAAGGGGAAGCCGTTGAGGTTCCGCTCGTAGATGCGGTTGTGCCCGTAGCGGTCCTCACCGGAGACCAATACGCAGCCGTGGTTGTCGAGGCTGATCGAGTCACCGAAGTTACTCAGCCGGTCGATCTGCTCGTAGACCCGTACCGAGGGAGAGACGTACCGGGACGCCAGTCCCAGGCGTTTGTCACCGCTGACATTCGGATGCGAGCCGTGGATGCACTTGGCCAGGAAGATGACGAACTGGCCCGCCTTCAGCGGCATATCAACGATCTCGTGCTGGCTCGGATCCCAGTCCTTGTCGAGCTTGAGCTCCGAATAGTCGTAGCCGAAGAAGTCGTGGGTCTTGCTCTCCACGTTGCGCGTCATCGGCTTGGTCTCGTCGTAGTACCACTGCTCGTGGCTGCCGGGCAGGAAGCGCAGGCAGGCATGCTCCTTGTCCGCATTGGAGAAGGCCGTCCACACGGTCAGCTCCTGCGTCGCCGCGGCGGACACCTCGGTGTACCTCAGCGAGGGATAAGAGACGTCCTCCGACTCGTATACGACGAACGCCTCGACCTGGTGGAAGCCAGTGCCCGAATCTCCCGGCTGCTTCTCGAAGATGTTCGTTTTCCAGCAGATGATGTCGTCGCCCATGAGGCTACGCAGCTTGTTGACGATGGTCGGGTGGGCGATGTGCGCGGACAAGGCGTCACAGTCGAGGTGGCGGTCATAGTTGATGATGGTTGAGTTGTGTGGCTTGTTCGCCGACGTGACCATCTCGATCATGGCCTGGCTCCAGATCAGCGGAGCCTCTTCTTCGGAGTAGAGGTCGAACGGTCCGATGAAGCCGTTCTTCTTGAACGACTCAACCTGTTCGGCCGTCAGCCCGCGGGTCGCCGTGTCGCTTATGCTTTCCGCCACCTTGATTTCCCTCCTTCGATTGGGATTAAGTGCCGGCCTGACATGCCTGGAATGAGGAAATGCTCGGCCACCCGGGTCCAAAGATAGCCACCGCCGCCCGAGGAGTCTTGTCACCGGAACCGGTTTCCCCGGCGACCGTCCGGCCTGCGGTGGTTACTTGGAAGAAAAAGCTGGGTGGTCGACAGGGGAACCGGCGACCACCCACGGCGGGCAGCCGCGGATCGGCATCCGCAGGCGTTCCTCGCGCCAGAGCCGTTGCAGCTTCTTGTGATTCACTGTCCAGCCCTCGGCGCGGGCATCGTGATAGGCGCGGCAAAAGCCCCACCGCAGATGGCCCATGGCATGGTCCGCAGCCAGGTGCGAAGGGCGGCGTCCGGATCGGCCGGCGTCTCCGCGGGGGGCCTGGTGGCGTTGGGTGGCCCGGTGCTGCCCGGTCACGCGGCAGCACGGTCGGCGTGCTGCAACAGCGACCGGCCCCGGCCAGCGCGCCGTGCCGGGCCTTGCCGTCGGTGCACTCACCCCCAGAGCAGGTCCTCGCGCCGGTGGTAGCGGGCGATCCGACCGTGCGCACCCGACTCGCCGGCCGGCCGGAACCAGCGACCGTTGTAGTCGATGCTCATCTCTCTCAGGCCCCGGCCCGCGGGCGCAGTTCGAGGGTGCAGCACTTGGCGCTGCCACCGGACTTGAGAAGCTCGGACAGATCGACGCCGATCGGCACGAAGCCGCGGGCCCACAGTCGCTCGATCAAGGTGGTGGCCTGCGGGGCCAGTAGCACGTGCCGGCCGTCGGACACCGCGTTCAGCCCGAACACCAGCGCGTCGTGGTCGTCGGCCACGATGGCGGTCGGGTACAGCTCGCGCAGCACCTGCTGGCTGGCAGGTGAGAAGGCTGCTGGGTAGTACATGATCTCGTCGCCGTCGAGTACCGCCAACGCGGTGTCCAAGTGGTAAAACCGCGGATCGACCAGGGTCAGCGTCTGCACCCGGCAGCCAAAGAGTCGGGCCACCTCGGTATGCGCGGCCGGGTCGGTGCGGAAGCCGGTGCCGGCCAGCAGCGCGGTCGGGGTGAGCAGGAAGTCGCCCTCGCCCTCGTTGATGTGCTCGGCGGTTCGGACGGGGTAGCCCTGGGCGCTGAACCAGGCGGCGTAGGCCGGTCCCTCCTGCTGCCGTTGCGGGTGCCGGAACCGGGCCGACAGCACCTGGCCGTCGACCATCGTCGCGCCGTTGGCGGCGAACACCATGTCCGGCAGGCCAGCTATCGGATCGATCTGGTCGACCCGATGCCCCAGGCCGAGCAGCAGGTTGACCAGCCGCTCCCACTGCAGCACCGCAACGCCGTTGTCGGTGGGCTTGTCCGGTTCCATCCAGGGGTTGATGGAGTAGCTGACGTCGAAGTAAGTGGGGCGGCACATCAGGTAGTGCCGGGCCCGGGCGATTCGGACCGGGCGGGCGGTGCTTGGTTGTGACACGGGTGAGTCCCATCGGTTGAAGGTGTGGCCGGTCGGCCGGCGCTCAGGCGGGGTGGATGCGATCGGCTCAGGCCGGCGCGCTGTTGGCCGCGGCGGCCGACTGATCTGTGGCCGGTGACGTGGCGGGCTGGATGGCCGGCTCGGCGAAGATGACCGCGATCCGGTCGGCGAAGCCGGTCATAGTGAGGTGGGCGTCCTCAAGCGAGTCGCCAATCGTGCCGAGGAAACCGAGGATGTGGTTGCCGTTCGGTGGCCGCTTGATCCGGTCACCGGACACCGCGGTGATGTTGAGCAGGAAGACCTGGTCGGAGCAGCGCACCTCGTCCGGCACGTCGATCCGCTCGATGGCGCCGGCCTCGTTGATCAGGCACATCGCGGTGATGTGGGGTGCCGGTGGGCAGGTACTGCCGGATCAGGATCGGGGCGGCGAAGCAGAGCAGGGGCGCACCTGCAGCAGCAGGTCGCCGGAGCCTGGCCCCGCCGACCGTCTCGGCCATCCATTGTGGACTTGGGCCTGCGATTGGGGCCACAGTGGATAGGCATGGTCAGCCGGTCTGGCCGCTCGCCTGGTCAACGTCCACGAGTCCCATGGCGAGCTGGATCCAGGCGGCCGCGCACGACCGGGCCAGCGAGCCGAGGTTGAGCCGGGAGTGCGGCGGGATACTGCGTAACGAGAGTGGTATCTCGTCGAGTAGCAGCACCCGCGGCCCGAGCCAGTGCAGCAGCATCCGGCCGGACTCGGTGTAGCGCACGGCCGGATCCCGCTGGATGGTTTCCAGCAGCGAGCGCAGCTCGTCGGAGGGATCGGCCTGCGGCAGTTGCACGACCAGCTGCCGGCTCACCTCCCGGTCGGCGCGCTCCGGCCGGGTCCGCCGGTCCAGGACCGGGTCTTCGCCGGCCCGCAGGCGCGTCCGGACACTGCGCGCGGTCTCCACCGAGATGCCGGCATCGTGGGCGATCCGGCGCAGGCTCGCGTCCGGGTGGATGGCAATCAGCTCGGCTGCGGCCTGCCGTCCGGCCGCCCCGTTGACCGGGCGGACCCGGCCGTCCCGGCCGATCCGCGCAGCCACGGGCGGTCCGTCGATCTCGCGGCGCAGCGATCCGACAGTCTTCGCGTTCAGACCGGCGGTGAAGCCGATGGCCCGGTCGGACAGCCGTGGGTAGGTGCGGATGATCCGCGCCGCCGCGGCTCGCCGATCGGCAAGCGAGAGCGGCATGCCGTGCGACACGTTGAGCCGGACGGCGAGCAGGAACGCCTCGTTGTCGTCGCCGTCGAACAACTTCGCCGAGATCTCCGGCTCGCCGCGCAGCCGGGCGGCAGTGAGCCGGTGCATGCCGTCGATGACCCGCATCGTCTTGCGGTGCACCACGATCGGTGGCAGCTCGGCCTCCGTCTGCGCCAGCGATCGCGCGTGCGCCAGGTCGACGCCCGCGGACCGCGGCGAGTCAGCATCGCGGATCTCGGAGATCAGCAGCCGGACGACGGCGCTGTCCCAGGTGTCGTCCGGCACTGGATCAGCCTCCGTTCATTGTCACGGCCCGGATGAAGACAACGGTCTTCGAATATCCTGACCAGCCGGCCGGACGTACGGGACTCACCTGTTTAGGGGTCAACGGCTTACCCGGCCGGTGTGCGCAGGAATCCCAGGCGGCGAACCTCCTCCGTGCCGTCGGCGAGTCGGACCGGGGCGCCGTCGCCGGCCAGTTCGGCTAGGAAGTCGTGGCGCGGTACAGGCCCGGCCCCGAGCCGCTGGGTGCGCTCGCTGTCCCATTCGACATCCAGCAGCGTCACGCCGGTGCCGGCCAGCCGGTACTCCATGTCGAGCAGCGCCACCTTCGAGGCGTTGGTCTGCCGGTGGAAGCAGGTGTCCAGGGAGAACACCGTGCCGGTGCCGACACCGATGGCGCCCCCCACCAGCGCCTCGCCCTCCCATACCTCGACGCTGTGGGCCCAGCCCAGCTTGTGCAGCTCCACCATGCACTCGCACAGTTCGTCGGTCAGCCACTCGGGAGTGCGGTTGCGGCGGCACTCGGCGAGCACCTGATCGAAGCCCTGGTTCGCGGTCGTGGTCCAGGGCAGCCGGTTGCGCAACAGCCTCATGAGGCTGCGCGGCTTGGCCAATCCCCCGTACGGGATGACCGGTCGTGGGTCCGGCGACCACCAGGTCAGCGCGTACGGATCGGGCAGCGCAGAGTCGAGCACGACGGTTGTCCCGGCGGCCACCGCATCCTCGTACAGGAAATGGTTCGCCTCGATCTCCGCCTCTGAGCCGGCCGGCATCGCGAACGCGCCGTGCCGGTAGCCGCCCAGAACGGTCGCCGGGTCGAGCTGGCCGCCAATCGCGACCGGCTCCTCGGCCGGGGCACTATTCATCGGGAATCCGTCCCAGACGCATCCCTCGCAGCAAGACACACCTGATTCTGGCCTCAGACCGGCGATTGGCGGGAGCCGTCGATGACCGTACCCACGACAACGAGCACCACTGGCGCGTCGGCGCGATGGTTGCGCCGGCCCCGCCCGTGCCACGATCCGGAGGTCCGCCTGGTCTGCCTGCCGCACGCCGGCGGCACGGCCAGCGCATACCTTGGCTGGGCCGCGCGGCTGCCGGCCCGCGTGGAGCTGATCGCCGTGCAGTACCCAGGCCGGCAGGATCGGCTGGTCGAGCCCTGTGCGCAGTCGGTATCGGAGATCGCCGACGCGCTCGCCTCGATGCTTGCGCCCTACACGGACCGGCCGCTGTATCTGTTCGGGCACAGCATGGGTGGCCTCGTAGCCTATGAGGTGGCGGTCCGGCTGGAGGCTGCCGCCGGGCCGGGAGTGGCCAACGGCCGGCTCGCGAACTCACCGGGGCTGGCGGGCCTGTTCATCTCCGGCCAGCTCGCTCCGCACCGGTCGACACCCATCGCGGAGCCGCTTGACGACGCCACCGTGGAGGCGGAGGCTCGGGCGGCCGGCTGGAGCGATCCGATGGTGTTCGACCGCCCGGAGCTGCGCGAGCTCGTCCTGCCGGCGTTGCTGGCCGACGTCCGGGCGGTGCTGTCGTATCACCGCCGCGATCCGGTGCGACTGCGCTGCCCGATCGTCGCCTACGGGGGCAGTGGTGAGCCCGGCGATGTACCGGCCGAGCTGTCCGCCTGGGGCGAGATGACCTCCGGGCCGGCCGCCTGGCGGTGCTTCGACGGCGACCATTTCTACCTCCGGTCACAGGAGGCCGTGCTGATTACCGACATCCTGTCCCGGATGTCTAACTGAGCAGAGTCGTCAGTTGGACGCCTGGGAGGGGAGGGAACGAACCCGTGCTGCAGAGCGACACCGGCTACCGGGCCTCACATCTCGCCGAGCACCACGGCCGGCTGGGCGATCTGGACCGGCACCCGGACCACCGCCGGTGCCGGGGCTACGGCCTGTGCGGGAGAACGGGCTCGTCGGCGCATGACCGCCACAGTTGTCGTGCTCTCCGATCGTGACCTGCCGCTCACCGCGCGGCTGGCGGCCCGGAGCGGTCGCCTACCGGACGATCACCGGGTGTCTGCCGCTGCAGCAACCGTTCCGGGAGCGCGGCTTCGTCCTGCCCGGCCGGCTGCCGGCAGACGTAGCGGCGGCGGCCGACCACATGGAGGGCGTGGTCGAGCGACCGGAGGCACTACTCGCCGCAGTCCACGCGATCGAACGCACGATCGCCGACGAGGTGGTCTTCAGCCCGGCGTAGTCTTGCGCGCCGCGGCACGCGTGGGCCACGCCGACCGTGTCCTGGCGGCCCGCGCCGGTGACAGCGTCAGCCGGCCGAGTTCTGCCAGTAGCTCTTACGCCGCCGCGACCAGGACCGGTGCATCGGGTCACGCAGGACCCGGGTTACTAGGCCAGCCGGGACTACGAGCAGGCCGTAGGCGATCGTGAGCAGGAATTTGGACATCAGGGCTCCAGTCGGTCAGTCGAGTGGCACTTCGGTACGCCAGTCCAGCTCCTCTTTCCACTCGGGCTGATCACTCTTGCGCAGCAGGAATCCGCCGAGCGCGAGCAGGTCGATGTTGGTCCGCATGAAGCACGTGTAGGCCTCGTGCGGCTTGTTCACGATCGGTTCGCCGCGGACGTTGAACGAGGTGTTCACCACCACGCTGCTGCCGGTCTCCTCTTTCAGCGCGAGGAGCAGCTGGTGGTACGCGGGGTTGTCCCGGTGCCGGACGGTCTGCACGCGCGCGGAGTAGTCCACGTGGGTGACCGCGGGGATCACCGACCGGGGCACCTTTAGGAGATCGACACCGGTAAGCCCGGAATCCGCCACGCCGGTGCGGCGAGCCGCCTCGGCGACCGGCGCGACCACGAGCATGTACGGGCTGTCCTGCGGTAGGTCGAAGAAGTCCTTCGCATCGTCGGCGAGCACCGACGGTGCGAACGGACGGAACGACTCCCGAAACTTGATTTTCAGGTTCATCACCGACTGGGTCTGCGGATCGCGCGCGTCGCCGAGGATCGACCGTGCGCCCAGGGCGCGCGGGCCGAACTCCATCCGGCCCTGGAACCAGCCCACGACCTTGCCCGCCGCGATCGCCTTCGCTACTTCGGCGGCCAGTGCCGCAGGCTCGAGGCGGCGGTACGGGATGCCGCCGGCCGTCAGGTAGGCGGCGATCTGGTCGTCGCTGTACGCGGGTCCCAGGAGCGCTCCCGACATGGCGTCGCGTCCGGTGCCGACGTGTGCACGCCCGGCGCCCCGATCCATCGCGACCGCGAGTGCCGCGCCCAGCGCACCGCCGGCGTCGCCGGCCGCCGGCTGGACCCAGACCTCGTCAAAGATGGAGTCGGCAATGATCTTTCCGTTGGCGACGCAGTTCAGGGCGACACCACCGGCCAGGCATAACCGTGATTCGCCGGTCAGCTTCCGCGCGGTCCGCGCGAGCTTGAGTACGGCCTCCTCGGTGACCAGCTGTACGGACGCGGCCAGGTCGAACTCGCGCCGGGTCAGCTCCGCCTCGGGCTCCCGTCGTGGACCGCCGAACAGCTTCTCGAAGCCGCGACCGGTCATCACCTGGCCCCGCAGGTACTCGAAGTAGCGCATGTTCAGGCGGAACGAGCCGTCCTCCTTGATGTCGATCAGCCGCTCTCGGATGAGATCGGCGTACCGGGGCTCGCCATAGGGCGCGAGACCCATCAGCTTGTATTCGCCGGAGTCGACCTTGAAGCCGCAGAAGTACGTGAAGGCCGAGTAGAGCAGTCCCAGCGAATGGGGGAACCGGATCTCGACGAGGGGCTTCAACCGGGTGCCCTGCCCGTGCCAGATCGTCGTGGTCGCCCACTCGCCGACACCGTCGATGCACAGCACGGCGGCCGACTCGTACGGGCTGACGAAGAACGCCGACGCCGCATGCGACTCATGGTGCCGCCGATGGCTGATCTCCGGTACGCGGCCGAGGTCCAGCCCCGCCAACTCGTGGCCGATGACGTCGACGACGCGCCGCTTCGACGTCCACCAGTCGGGCAGGGTGTCCCGGAACGAGGCCAGCCCGAACGGGGCCGCGCCGAGATAGGTCGCCAGGACGCGGCGGAACTTCAGCGCCGGGTCCTCGTAGTAGGCGATCGCCGACACATCGGCCAGCGTGGCACCGACCTCACCGAGCGTGTACGCGACCGCGTGGGCGGGGAAGGCCGAATCGTGGCGGCGGCGGGTGAAGCGCTCCTCCTGTGCCGCCGCGACGGGCCGGCCGTCACAGACGAGCGCCGCCGCGCTGTCGTGGTAGTAGGCGGAGATGCCCAGGACCAGATCAGACATGGGATCGTCTATCGGCTTGTGCCCGGCGGGCCCCTTTGCGTGCCAGGAGTCCGGATGGCGGGTTCAGCGATCGGTATCCGGCCCGGATCCGATTCCATGCGTCCGGGCGAGCTGTCGGCGTTTGTTCGGCTAGGTAGTCGTCGATCGCGTCGGCTGCCCACGCGGAGTGCCCGGTCGCGACGTTGTCGATGGTGTTGTGGATGTCGAGGAACGTGGTGCTGAAGCCGTGCTTCTCGAGCATCTGCCGGCCACGCCGATAGGTGCCGCCGACACCTGACAACTCCATCGCCAGGTTCAGGCCGAGAATTTCCGGCTCGAACGTGCGCGGAAAGCGGCCGATCGCTAGCCAGTAGACCGGCGTTTCGAACGACCGGTCCCGGAATCCGGGCCAGGCCGCGAACTCCGGCGACCGCGTCGGTGGGAGGTCAATGCCCATCCCCTGCAACAGAGCGCGGTAGATCAGCGGATGGTTCAGGCTCAGGTCACCGTTGCCGAGTTCGTCCCAGTAGGTGTCGAACAGGAAGTGCCCGCGCTCGGAGGAGGCGAGCTGATAGTCGGTGTAACCGGCCAGCCAGGCACCGTCGATCAGGGTGAGCGGCGCCAGTTGCAGGGTCGAGTCGATCAGTTCGGCTCTGTCCGGCAAGGGATCACCCAGGCCGTTGTGGAACTCGTCGTTGTGCCGGTCGTGCTGGTCGAGCAGCCACGGTCGCAGGCTGTCCACCGGTTGCCCGGCCGGTAGTGACTGGGCGGACGGTTCCATGTCGCGGGCGGAGCTGGCGAGCCGCTTTTCCACGTATCGCAGCGCGTACCGGCGGGTCGCGGGCGTGATCGTGCGCCGCAACAGATAGGTGTACGCCTGCCGTATACCGGCGGGAGTCTCGCCGTCACCGTGGGCGCTGTCCGGGTCCGGCCGCAGCACGATCCGCCGGGGCTGATGGGCGGGCGGGCGCCACTCTGCCCGCTGCGCGGGATCCGCCGGCAGCGCGTCGATCCACCGATTGATCGTGTCCAGGTCGTTGTCCGGAAACACTCGGAACATCGGGCCCTTCTCCGACACCAGCGCGCCGGTCAGGCGGCTGGCCTCGGACCTGCCCGGCCGGACCAGGCGACTGTTCGCCAGCGCGGTCAGGAACGGGATCGGGTCGGTGCGTGCCTCGGTGAGCCAATCCTTCAGCGGCCGGCCCTGCACGACGAACCGGTCGTGGTAGGCGGATGCCTGCCTGGCCCGGGACTGCACCAGCTCCGCCATCTCGAAAGCCGGGTCGTGAGCGGCGTCCAGCTCCTGGTACACCTCGTCGCACCAGCGTCGCAGCGCGCCGAACGCCCAGGCGAAGCCGCGTTCGATCGCGGTCGCGCCGGCCATACCGGCTGATTCAACGAATGCGGCCGCCACGGCCCGAGCATCCTCGACCGCCGAGGGCCGGTCCAGCGAGCGCGCGCGGCTCGGATCCAGCACGCCCCAGTCGATCGCGTGCGGAAGCCGGGTCTGAACGCCGTCGAGCGGCGGGAGCATGCCGACCTCACGTAGGCAAAGATCAAGACCGATGATCTCGCCCCGATACGCGTCCGGCCGCCGGCTCATTGTCAACGCGACGGCCGGCAGGTAGAAGGACTGGTCAGCGATTCGGGAGTCGTGCGCCAGTTGGCTCGCCGGATGCGCATGCACGGCCACTCGGAGGTGTTGCATGAGAGTGAGGTACGCGCTCCCTCGCGACGCCCGCGGATGCCCGGCGCCGACGTCACTCGCGTACAGGGCGAGCACCTGCATGGTGACCGCATCTTCGGCGTTGGCCTGGTCGCTCATCCACTGCAGCCAGGCACCGGACAACGAGGCCAGGGGCGCACACGCGAGTGTCGCCCGGCGGACGAGTACGTCGGCACAGCCCTCGCGGTCCGCAGTGGCGAAGAGGGCCGCGAAGCGCGAACGTTGCGTGGCTGCCCACGCCGAGACCGATGGGTCGGGACCCAGCGACGCCGGCGCAGCGGACTCATCGACCATGGTGGCCAGCGATACCCGCGGGCCGCGATCCTCACGGTTCAGCTCAGCGACGATCGTGGGCCGCAGCGCGTCGGGCAGCGACGTGCTCTCCGGGTCGCACGCCCGCGCGAACACTGTCCGCACCGACAACGCCGCGGGATTCTCGTCGACCGCCTGGTCAAAACGTCGGGTAGATGGACGCACCGCGCTTCCTCCTTATTCTTACGTCGAAAGGCTTGGCGACCGCTTGCGCAGAAAAGGCCACGGTCTCCTCGACGGCGGGCCGACGTCCGTACCTCACGTCAGCTCGAGGCGCTCGACGAGCAACGCCACCACGATGTCGTAGCCGTCGTCGGTGCAGTGCCCGCGACCGACGGCAGACGAGGTTGTTGAAACCGCTGAAGATGACGATCTCGTCGACCGGCGGAAGTAGGTGCCGGTAGAGCATGAACAGCATCAACTCCTCGGTGGATCTGCCGTACGGGGAGCCGAAGTTGAGCCTTGGCCGCGACGGGCGTGCTTCGACCCGAGCCGGGAAGCGAGCCGGGAGACCATCTCCCCGCGATCCAGGACCTTGAGATGGCCCGCCGCCCGGGGCGTCAACAACTCACCCTTCCGCACCACGATAAGGGCCTCCTTCGTCGGCAGACTTCGAAGACCATCGACTGCCAGACTCCAGGTTCACCTCTGTTGACAAACTAACGCCGCGTCGAAGCCGTGCCGTGTCCCGTAAAACGGCCCCGCACGCCGATCGGCGCGGCGGCACCGGCTCCGGCCAGGAAACGGAAAAGGCGTGGCCGGCCCGATCCGCGTCGACCTGGAACCCATTCCGGGCCACCCGGTTGGCAGCTCCGGGCACGGCGTGACCGACCCAGGTCTTGGGCAGTCGAGCCAGTCGTCCACCGCGTCGCCGGTTCAGGTGACTGCGCTGGTCCGGTCGGCGTTGCCTACGTTCGGTCGGACACTCGTGGAGGTGAGGCGTCTTCGCTGATTACCTGGTCACCATCGGAAACCGGGCCGGTGAGCATCGGCGCGAGCGACTCTTTGCCGGAGTGGCGAGAAAGGGGAGCGGGTGCCCTACTTCCGGATCGGCGACGCCAACCTGTACGGGGAAGTCGCTGGGGACGGTGATCCCGTCCTGCTGCTGCACGGCGGCTTCTGCTCGCTCGAGTCGCTGCGGGCCCAGTCCGACGCGCTCGCGCGCAACTACCGCGTGTTCGCCTTCGAGCGCCCCGGGCACGGCCGCTCGGCCGACGTGGACGGAAAATACGGGTACGCGCGCAGTGTCGCCGACACCCTCGCCTACCTCGACGCCGTCGGCCTCGAATCGGCACACGTCATCGGCTACAGCGATGGCGGGATCATCGGGCTGCTGTTGGCGCTCGACCATCCGGAGCGGGTGCGATCGCTGGTCGCCATCAGCGCGAACCTCAATCCGTCGGCGTTTACCACCAGCCCGGAGGCGGACGCCGCCCCTGTACTCGTTGAGCCCAAGGAGGACGAGCCCGAGTCGCAGTCGGATGCCGAACGGCTGCAATACGAGCGTCTCTCGCCGGACGGCCCGGGGCACCTGGATGTCGTCCTGAACAAACTTCTCCGGCTGTGGGCGAAGGAACCACGGATCGACCCGGCGGACCTCGCCCGGATCACGGTGCCCGTGCTGGTGATGTCGGGCGATCGCGACACGATCCGCCCCGACCACAGCCTGCTCATCGCCGCGTCCATTCCCGGCGCGCAGCTGTGCATCGTCCCGGGAACCACGCACGGCCTCATAGGCGAGCGGTCCGAACTCGTCAGTCTGCTCATCCGGGAGTTCCTGGCGGCTGATCAGGCGCGAGCGCGGCGCAGCAACCAGACGACGTAAGGGCGCGAGGCGGCTTGATCGGCTCTTCTCGTCGCGTACGCCGACGCCCCACCCGCCGTACGCCGGGGATCCGCGCTCGTTCTTTCGTAGCCCGACGCCTATCTATTGACGCAGGCGGACCGGATCCGGGAACCTGTTTCGATGCCTGCTGCGTACGCCAAGAGTGATCAGTTCCGCGGTGCCCGCATCCACCTGTGCGATCTTGCCGGCCTTGAGATTCGCGATTGCGAGATCAGCGGCTTGAAGATTGTGGACTGCTATGGGGGCGACGTTTACCTCGGTGGCCTCTTCGAGCGCCTCGTTGTCAACGATGTCGATGTGACTGCCTACGTCGAGGACGAGCTCGACCGGCATAATCCCACGCGGGTGCTGGCGCGCGACGCCACGTCCTCCGCCGACTACCGGGCTGCTTGGGATGCCGTCGAGACGCAATGGGAGGCGACGCTCGACCGCGCCAGGCTCCTGCCCGAGGCCAAGCTGCACGAGCAGGTCGACGGCGAGTGGTCGTTCGTCGAGACGCAACGGCACCTGCTGATGGCCAGCGATGCTTGGCTTGGCAACGCCGTGCTCGAGGAGGATGTGCCGTATCACCCGTTGGGCCTTCCGCACGGCGGAATGCCGCCCGAGGCAGTGGCGAGGCTCGGGCTCACGCTCGAAGCCACCCCGACGCTCGACGAGGTACTCGCGCCGCGGTTCGCTCGCATGGCCACGATGCGGGGTGTCATCGACGGGCTCACCGAGGCCGAACTCGATCGGGTGTGTGGTCGCAAGCCGGCGGACTCATATCCGGACCAGGAGTACCTCGTGCGCCGCTGCCTCAAGGTGGTGCTCAAGGAAGAGGCCGAGCATCACCGTTACGCGGTACGCGACCTCACCGTGCTCGAGGCCGGTATCTGACCGGGTGACGGTGCCTACCGAGCAGGTGCGCTGACCGGTCGGGCGACTTTCAGCCGCTCTCCGATCTCCTCGGCGGCTACCCCGATGCCTTCGTGCTTGCAGGCGGCGACGGCTGGTGCGGTGAGGGTCATCGCTCATAACCGCCCGACCGCTCCGCCGATCTGACGCCTGAACAGCGCTCGTTCTCGGCAGTCTGCGGGCGACGCCGGTTCCGCCGGCCAAGGCCGACATCACGCCCGGGGTCTACCTCAACTCGAGTGTCATTCTCAAGGTGCCATCAAGGCGTGTTTGCCGGGCGTGACGGTATGTCTGCGCATCATCCCCGATTCGCGTGACATCTCGTGGTCGGGCTGCGCCCGTAGCATCGGCGAAGAGCCAGTGCCCCGGGTCATGGCACCAGGCGGTCGCTAATGGATCGGTCATCCTCCGCCCGGACGGGACGCATTGCTAAGGAGATACGCATGGTCGGTACGGATGTGGTCTATGGCGACCGGCAGCGGCTCGACGAGGCACAGCTTCCGTCCATCTCGTATGGGGTGACGCTGGTGGGTAAGGCCCGGGTCACCAACCCGTCGGGTGCGGGCCTCGCGCGTCACATCGCGGACGTAGCCGCGTACGGCGACTACGCGTTCCTCACGGTGTACCGAGAGCCGACGTGTGAGCGGACCGGCGCCTACGTCATTAACATTAGCGATCCGAAGGCGCCCTTCGAGGTCGAGAGCGCGTTCATCGAGACCACGCCGGGCAACTATGTCGGCGAGGGTCCGTGCGTGATCGAGATCGACAACGAGTACTTCAGCGGTGCGCTGTTCATCCACCCCAACGAAATGTATGCCAAGGCCGATGCGCCGGACCCGACCGGGCCGTGTCAGCGGGGTGGCGTCAACATCTGGGACGTTTCCGACCCGGAGAATGCTCAACTCCTGGCGGCCCACGCTGGCGACTACACGGATCCGGACGACAAGCCGACGGACCAGGCCCTGGCGGCGTACTACACCTGCGCCTGGACGGACAGATCCACCAGCCGCACCTACGTCAGTTTCGTCACCGACAAGCCCACGACCGACATCGTCATCATGGAGATCACCGATCCGCGTAACCCGGTGATGGTCAATGCCCTTGACCTGAGAGTGGTGCCGTTCCATGTGACCGGGGACCATTCGAAGGGCCTCAGTTCGGTGTTCGGGCACGCCGTCGACGTGCGCCGGGTCGGCGACAGGTACGTCATGCACGCGACGTACTGGGACGGCGGGTACGTGCTGCTCGATGTCACCAACCCGACGCCGAACAACGTCTCGTTGATCGCCCGAACTGAGTTCGCCGAGTTCGACGAGGAGCGGGCAAAGTGCGGGCAACACATCTGGCCGGAGGGCAACGCCGAGCATTGCGACCTCTCGCCCGACGCCGAGTACCTGGTGGGCGCCGACGAGAACATCGAATCGTATCGCCTGCTCGGCACGATCACGTCGGGTCCGCACGCGGGCACGGAGTACATCGCGGCCTGGAGCCCGGGTACGGCACCGGTCAATGCCGACAACCCCATCTCCGGTACGCCGACTTTCGTCGGGTTCGGCTGCCCGGGGACGGTGAAGCCCGGTCAGGGAATCGCAATCATCGAGCGTGACGCCTCGATCCTTACCGGCGGGTCGGCCGCAGGGTGCTCGTTCCAGGAGAAGCTGGAAACCATCGCCGCGGCCGGCTATGACGCGGGCATCATCTTCAACCACCAGGGCCCGGACGCTCTGCAGCAGTTCCCCACGGCGTCCAAGGGCACGATTCCGTTGATGTTCGTCAACCGTCTGACGGGTCTGCGGCTTCTCGGTGTGCCCGGCGTGACCGCGGAGACGGCCGGCACCACCCCGACACCGGCCACGCCAGCCGTCTGCGGGACCGATGTCAGGGCGGAGTTCGTCGGCTGGGGCTACCTCCGGTTGTTCAGGACGGAGATCCCGGGCAGCGCCGGCACCGGCTCGGCCACCCAGATCGATACATACGCCATCCCCGAATCCCAGGACCCGAGGTACGCCACCGGCTTCGGCGACCTCTCCGCGTCGCATGTGGCGATCGACCCAGATCGCCGGCTGGTGTACGCCACCTTCTTCGCAGGCGGCCTGCGGGTGCTCAGCTACGGCAGCGAGGGTCTGCGGGAGGTCGGCGCCTTCCGTGAGTCCGGCACCGACTTCCTGGGCGTCAAGGTCCACAAGATTGCCAAGAAGAATTACGTCCTGGTCACTGACCGGAACTTCGGCCTCTACATCTTCGACATCTGATCACGCGCCGAACACGCGCTCAATTGCATTATCTCAATCTGGGGAGTCTGGTGTGCCCAATCCGACCATGAGGTCTACTGAGCCCGAATTCGCTGCTGGCACCGGTAGACCAACCAAGTCCAACGTGGTGATCATCGGTAACGGTGCGCTCGGCCTGTTTCTTGCTGACGAGTTGATCGAGCGGCAGGTCGGATCAGTGGTGGTGGTGGGTCCCAGCCATCGCGACACGGGCGCGAGCCAGGCGGCCGGTGCGATGCTCGGCTGTTTCGGTGAGACCACCACCGAATCGCTGCGCACCGACGCCGCGCGAACAAGGTTCGAGCTTGGCGTCTCCGCCCATGACAAGTGGCCTGAGACGCTGCGACGACTCAAGGAGTTCGCGCCCTCCGACCAGCCGCTGCAGACAGCGACGGAATCGCACATCATCCTGAACTCCATCGGTGCCGAACTAGACACGGTGAACTTTGCCGCAATGCTCGACGCCCTCGACCAGTACGACAAGCCGTGGAAGGAGATCGCTCCGGACGACATCCCCGGTTACAACCCCAGGACGGAGTCGCGGGCACTACGCGCGGTTCACCTGCCGACCGAGGGGGCCGTGGATGCTCGCGGGGTACTGGCATCGCTGGAACGCCAACTACGGGACCGCGGAGCGATTCTCCTCAATCAGACCGTACGGAAGCTGATCGGCAGCGAGGAGGAGGTGACCGCGGTCGAGCTCGACGACGGCCATCTCATCGAGGCCGGTACGGTCGTCGTGGCCGCCGGCGTCCACAGTGAGTCGCTGGTACGAACCGTCTTCGACGTGCCTGAGCTGATGCCGATCTTTCCGGGGCTCGGCTTCGCGATGATCGCCAAGCGGACCGGCGGTGAACCGTTTACCAGCGTGGTTCGGACACCGAATCGCGGTTTCGCCTGCGGACTGCACGTGGTGCCGCAAGGCGGTGGTCTGGAGTACTACGGCGCAACCAACCGCTTGGTGCAGACCATCTCCAGTACAACCTGGATGGCCGACGTCCGCTTCTTGGCCCAGTACTCGATGCAGCAGCTCGACGAGCGGGTAGCCAGCCACGAGATCATGAAGTGGTGCAGCGGCAACCGCCCCGTCACGCTCGATGGATTCCCGTTGGTCGGCTGGATGCCGCTCGCGGGCCTGTATTTGATGACGGGAACCTACCGCGACGGCTTCCACTGTGCGCCCCTGCTGGCCGAGCACGTCGCTAATGAACTGCAGGGAAAGTCCGGAATCATCGACCCGCTCTTCCAGCCGATGCGCAAACCAGTGGCGACCAGGACCGTCGAATGGTCGATCGATGAATATGTCCAACACAGCCTTGCCGGCTGGTTCGAGACCGGCGCACAGGCCGCCCCGCAAATGACGACCTCCCAGCTCGGCGACTACTACCGCAACATGGCCGTGCGGGCCTATGAGCAGCTTGGCGCCGACTACGCGCTGGGCCCCGACATTCTCCTGTATGCGCAGGGGAACCTGAATGGTGCACGTCGTATCGCACGCTATCTGCGTACCATCAGGGGTGAAGTGGCGCAGGCGGCTCGCTCCAGCACCGGAGGGGCGTGGTAGCCATGGCGGTTTCTCAACCATCTGTCGCGGACACCGTTCGTAGGCTCGTGGCGGTGCAGCTCAACCTGAATGGCTCCGGCCACGAGCTGCGTTCTGACGAGGATCTCTGGCGCTTGGGCATGACATCCCTGACCTGCCTGGGTTTGATGTTGTCCATCGAGGACACTCTGCAGATCGAGTTTCCCGAGGAGGCGCTCCAAGATTCGACGTTCCGCTGCATCAACACGATATCCGCGGCGGTGAACAGTTCTCTCAAGCAGGTTCCACGGATCGCTGGAGAGAAGCGTCTTCAGCCCAGGAGCTAGAGGTAGTGTCCTCGAGCTACCGAGAGAGACCAGACGGTGATGACCGCCCTGGCCCGGCGGGCACGCGCGAGTCCGGCGATGGCGGTCAGTGCCGCGTTCGTCGCGACGCTCTGAGCCTTGCGCGGCTAGTCCAACGTCGTCATCGGCGCGCTCAGGTCCGACCGCACACCCCGAACCGCAGGACCTGATCGGATTCGTCACCAACACCTCGGTCCTGCGGGTCGACCTGAATACGACAGCGGACCAGATTGGCGAAGCATCTGAATAACGAGGGAGTTGCGGTGCAGGATTCTCGACGGTCGGCCCGGACCGCGGGTGCGCGGACCTTGGTCGACCTTTTGGAGCGCCAGTTTCGAGTTCGGCCGGCGAGCACGGCCATCCGGACCTTGGCACGCTCGTGGACCTACGCCGAACTCGATCAGCTGTCGGCGAGACTCGCGCGGCGGCTCGTGGCCGACGACGCCGGATCGATCATCGGTCTGCTGGCGCAGCGCGGCCCAGCCGCGTTGATCGGCATCGTCGGCATCCTGCGAAGTGGCGCGGCGTGTCTGCCGATGAGCCCCGACGATCCGCCACTGCGCAATCGAGGAGTGCTCGACGAGCTCCACATCAGGCGAGTTCTAGCCACCGCGCCAGCCGAATGGCTACCCGACGCTCAGCTCATCGAGGAAACCGGCCCGGACCTGGGCCACGACAGCCTCACCGCCACGAAGCTCCCCTCGCCAAGTCCGCTCGATCTGGCATACGCGCTCACCACGTCAGGCTCGACTGGGCGTCCCAAGATCGTCGGCGTTCCCCACGAAGGGCTCCTGAATCTCATCATCGCCTCGTTCGAGGACATCGACCTGATCAGGACTGACGACGTGATGCTTTGGACGACAGCGCTCACCGTGGACAGCACAATGCACGACTGCCTAATGCCGCTCAGCTTCGGCGCCTGCGTCGCCATAGCCGACGCCGGTGACCTGCCCGCCAACCGGATTGTGCATGCCGTCCGCGCGCTTGACGTGACCGCGCTGGAAGTCCCGGCCGCCGTACTCGGACCGTATGGAAAGTCACTTCTTCCTCGGCTGGCGGCTGCAGGCGTCCGGCTGGTCCTCACCGGCGGATCTCAACTGGACGGGCCGGACCTGGGCGCCAACGACTCGCTGGTCGTCTACAACGGCTACGGCCCGACCGAGGCTTCGGTAGCCGCGACGTGGTATCCGTGCGACAGTTCGACTCCGCAGTGGGTCCCGATCGGGCGCCCGATCCGCAACGTCCGAGCCTACGTCCTCGATGAGAACCTAAACGCCGTCCGCGCCGGTGATACCGGCCAGATGTACCTTGCCGGAGCCGGTCTTGCCAGAGGCTATCTCGGCCGACCCGGCCGCACGGCGACCGCATTCCTCCCGGACCCGTTCGCCGAGATGCCCGGCGAGCGCATGTACGCCACCGGGGACAACGTTCGGCTCCAGCCGGACGGAAACTACGTGTACGTCGGTCGAATCGACGACCAGGTCAAGATCAGCGGATACCGTGTCGAGATCGGCGAGGTCGAGCACCGTCTGCGCGCCTGCCGAGGCGTGGTCGACGCGGCGGCATTGTTGCGCGAGGACACTCCGGGCGGCGCGGCCATCGTCGCTTATCTGGTCGGCGAGCGGTCACCCGACGAGTTGCTCACGAGTCAACTGGGTAGCTGGTTACCCGTACCGATGATTCCACGCCTCTACGTCTGGTTGGACGAGATGCCTCTCAACCGTTCGGGAAAGATCGATCGTGGAGGGCTCGCCAAAATTCCGCTCGTCAACCATGCCGGCCAACCTCATCCGGCACCGAACGGAGTGTCGCGGTGACAGGGGCCTGTTATCAACTGCGGTGAGTTGAACGGTAGCGTCAAAGAGTCGCCAACCGGCGCTCGAACGGGAGCCTCGGCCGGCAATAAGGGGCCAAGACGCTATACGGGCCCCAACGGGCAGAATGGCCCTTCGGGAAGCTCGACTTCGATGCGATCCGCCGGAGTGACTTCACCAGAACTGAGCACTATGGTCATGATTCCGGCTTTGCGGACCACCCGCCCCTCCGAATCGCGGCCTAAGGTTGCGGCCATAAGACCGGGCGCTATTCGGTTCAGCTTTTCGCATGGGTTGCGAAGACCGACAACCTCTACAACTGCGTGCGGCCCCAGGTGCAACCTTGCTGACAACGGAAGGCCAAGCAGATCGATCTCGCGGGTGGTTATATTCTCACCCATTGTTCCAGGGCCAATATTGAAACCCTGTTCGTTGAGCTCGTCGTGAAACTCCGCGTGCATGAGGTGGACCTGTCTGAGGTTCGGCTTGGTCGGGTCCCTTCGCTTGGGGAACAGGTGTTGCACTGTGACGCCCAAGTGGGCGTCATTCTCCACGCCCAGGCCGGCAATTAGCCGGATTGCAGGCTGGTTGGGCTTAGCGAGCCTGGGAACGTGTTGGGCACTTCGACTCACCGCGAGTACCAGTCCGGACACGCTCTCACCTTCTCCTTGAACATGGTCACTGGCGACCACCGGCGGCGGACAGACGCCTCTCCTAGGAGAGGGTCATGGCCAAGGTGCTGCGGTCGTTCGTGCGGCCGGCTGGACCTGCGGACCGCGATCGTGGCCGCAGGGCGCGATGCAGCTCTGCGACGAACGCGGGCCGCAGAGCGTCGGGTAGCGGCGAGCGCTCGGGGGCAGACGCCCGGCGAATGTCGTCCGGGCGACATTCGCCTGGATCGGCAGCGCTGTCGGGTCGTCCACCCGCCTGATCAGAACATCGGGTAGATGGAAGCATCGTGCTTCTTCCTCTTCTTACGTCGAAAGACCTTGACTATCGTTCGCAGCAGCGTCACAGCGAAGTCACCTCCCCTCGCCCGAGAGTCGACGTCATGCCGCACGACAGTTCGAGCCTCACGACAATCGACGCCTCACGACAGCTCGAGGCTGTCGGCAAGCAGCCTCGCGACGATGTCGTTCCCCTCGTCGTTGAGATGCCCGCGATCGACGAAAAGCCAGTCCGACGCGGCAACCTCGGCAGTGAGCCGGGAGTTCATGTCGACGAACGGGACGCCCTTGCGCGCGCAGGCCGCACCCAGGGCCGCCGCGTACGCGGCTCCGGTCGCGATGCTTCCGACCTCGCCGTAGCGCTCCTCCCAGGCCCCGAACTCGGAGAACTGATCGAACTCGTCGAACAGCAGCTTCTCCTGGGGGGCCGGCTCCTTTCGAAGCCAGGTGGCCAGCGGTTGCAGGACAAAGCTGACCCGGGTGCCGGTCGCGCCGGCCAGCACGAGCCAGCTGTCGAGGTGCCGCATCGTGAGATCGACGGCGGCCTCGACCATCGGTGCCGACGGCGGGATCGGCTCCGGCGGCTGTTTCGGCCCGGTCCGCCACCGTGGACCCTTGACCGGCTTGCTGTACCGCTTCCGTAGTTCCTGCATCTTCTCGAAGTACTCGTTGCAGAAGAAGAACGGGCCCTGTCCCAGCAGCTGCAAGCCGGTGAGCTGCGCCATGACGAGGGTGTTGAAGCCGCTGAAGATGACGATCTCGTCGACCGGCGGAAGCAGGTGCCGGTAGAGCATGAACAGCATCAGCTCCTGGGTGGAGTTGAAGTACGGTGCGCCGAAGTTGAGCCAGGGCCCCGCCGGCGCGTATTCCATCCAGAGCCGGGAGGGCAGCGTGGTCGCGTCACTCGTAACGCCGTAGCACAGCGCTCCCGAACCTCCCACCAGCAGGCGCACCGGGCCGTCGAGCTGGTCGCCTCCCACCGACGCCGGGCCGTTCGGGCCGTGGGACAGCCGAAACCCGAACTGATCGGTGTTGATAGCGGCTGATCGGAAATTCGGTCGGTTGAAGTACATGAGATAGGGGAGGTAGTTCGTTTCCCCGCGGTCCAAGAAATCGAGATAGTCGGAGGTCTGGGGCGTCAACAACTCGCTCTGCCGTACCACGAATGTCTCCTTCGCTAGTCATCGTTCAACGCGAGGTCGGCTTCGCATAGGGGGAAATGGTGCACGGCAGTGCGGCAAGAACCGGCCGGATCTGCTGCCAAGAAACCTAGCGCCGTGCCATTGGTGGGCCGTGTCCCGTAAAACGGCTCCGCCTCGCGCCGACGGTCGCGGCGCTCTCCGACGGGTGGGGGTGCGGCCGATCTACGGGCCGGGTTGCCGAAGACGCCTCGGCTCCGTTCGCGTGCTGAACGCAACGGTCGGGCGTCGCGTCGCCGGTTCACGTGACTGCGCTGGGACAGCCGGCGCTACGTACGGTTGACCTGTTTTCACAAGCGACGAGCGGCATTCACCCCGGGTCGAACCGCCTTACGGATCGAACCGTTGACGGCAGCCGGCAGGCGTGCCCGGGCTACGTCGAAAAGTACTCAGGAAAGGCGATGGTGACATGATCGAGCGCGAATCCCGAGGGATATGGCGCAACAGCCCGGCCGACGCCATCCTGCTCGGGCTCAGCATCGCGCAGTTCGCCGCAACGATCGCGTTGGCCGCGCTGACTCCGAACGGGCTGTGGCCGCGGCTCGGCTCGGCGATCCTGGTCACGGTCATGATCACGTACTCAGTGCTCATTGTTAACCACATGTTCGTGCACCAGCCCTGGTTCACCGACGACCGGCTGAACGCGGCCGTGGCGGTGCTGATCTCGGCGAACATCGCGCAGTCGGCGCAGGCCTACCACCTGACTCACGTCCGCAACCATCACCGGTACAACAACGACCGCAAGCGCGATGGGATCACCGCCGACGCCAGCTCCACCTACCGGTACGGCCGGGACAACGAGCACGCCCCGCTCTGGGTGTACCTGGCCCACAGCCTCGCCGCCTCGATCCAAGAGTTCGCGGGCACCTGGGCGTCCCTGCGCCGGTTGTGCGGCGTCGGCCCCCAGGAGACCACGCTGCGAAGGCTGGCGACCCGGCACCCGGCTCGGCGCGCGGCCGAGCTCGCCCAGATCCGTTACGACCGCCTGGCACAGCTGACTTTCACCGTACTGCTCGCCGTCCTCTCGTGGCAGTGGCTGCTGCTGTGCTACCTGCCTTCGGTGGCAGTTGCATTCACCCTGGTCAACATCCAGAACTACTACCGACACTTCGGCGCGGAGCCGGACAGCCGGTACGGGAACTCGGTGAGCTACTACGGCCGGCTGTACAACCGGCTGACCTTCAACGACGGGTACCACCAGGAGCACCATCTGCGGCCCACGACGCACTGGACCCGGCTTCCCGAGGTCGCGGCGCAGTATCAGCAACAGCTCGATGAGGGCGGTCGTGTCGTATCCCCGGTGCCGCCCGTGATCGGCTTCCTGGACACCGGTCGCATTGCTCGCATTGCCGCGCGCTCCCCAGCGACCCGACCCACCGCATAAGCCGGGCAGACGGCGAGTAGGGAGCGGTACGTGAGGAATCTCGGCACGCCGGATGAGCCGTACGACGTGATCGGACTGGGCTTCGGGCCATCGAACATCGCGCTCGCGATCGCCGCCCAGGAGATCGCGCCCGATCGCAGCTGCCTGTTTCTGGAGCGCTCTCCGGATACGCGCTGGCACGAGGGCATGCTCATCGACGGCGCGCGAATGCAGATCTCCTTCCTCAAGGACCTGGTGTCCCTGCGCAACCTCGCCAGTCCGTTCACCTTCCTCCAGTACGAGAAGGCCAAGGGGCGGCTGGAGAAGTTCGTGAACCTCGCCGAGTTCCGGCCGACCCGGTTGGAGTTCCAGGACTATCTGCGGTGGGTCGCCGCACAGTTCGCCGGTATGGTGCGTTACCGCTCGGCGGTCCACGCGGTGACCCCGATCCGCGATGAGGACGGCGCGCTGTCGCTGTTCCGGGTGAGCGCGACCGACACCGCGACCGGCGAGGTCGTCGAATACCACGCCCATAACCTGGTGCACGCGCTCGGCGGCGTGCCTCGGGTGCCGGAGGGGGTGACGCTCAGCCCGACCGTGGTGCACTCCAGCGCTTTCCTCTCGACGGTCCCCGTGATGTTCACCGACCACGACCGGGAGTGGGAGTTCGCGGTCGCCGGCGACGGGCAGAGCGCCGGGGAGATCACCCACTACCTGCTGGACCGTTACCGCAACGCCCGCGTCAACCTGATCCTGTCCGGGTACTCGCTACGCGCCACCGACAACAATCCGTTCGCGAACGAGCAGTTCTTCGAGGCCAACGTCGACAAGTTCTACTCCCGCAACGAGGCGAACCGGCGCGACTACGCCCATAGCCTGCGCTCCACCAACTACGGCGTGGTCGAGGCGGGCTTTCTCGACGATCTGTACCGGCGGGTATACGCCGACGAAGTGCGCGGCCGCACCCGGCTTGTGGTGCACGACGGCGCCCGGCTGACCGGGGCCGCGGCCGATGGCGAGGGTATCGGGATCGGGGTAGACAGCCGCTTCGGCGGCGGGTCCTGCGTGCTCCGTGCCGATGGCCTGGTGCTGGCCACGGGGTACCGGCGCGAACTGGACCCGGTGATGTACCGCGACGTGCTGCCCCACCTGGACGCTGGCGGCGACGGCCGGCTGGTCGTCTCCCGGGATCACCGGGTGCGTACCACCGAGGAGTTGACCTGCGGCCTGTACCTGCAGGGCTTCGCCGAGGCGACGCACGGGCTGGGCGACACGCTGCTGTCACCGCTGCCCTTCCGGTCCGAGCAGATCATCACGGCCATCGCCAAGGACGGTGGGTCGCTGGCCCGCGCGGTCCCCTCGGCGCGGCCCGACGCCGGGCCGGACGCCGCGACGCTATTGGCGCTGATCGATCGGTGCAGGTCCGGCACGCTGGTGAGCGCCGGTCCGGAGGGGTTCCCGGTCGCCACCCGGCTGCCGCTGGTGCTGGATCGCGGCCGCGGTCGCAACGGCGTCCTGGTCGGCGTGCTCGGTCCGACCGATCCGCACCTGGCGCTGCTGGACGGCGGCAAGGTGCTGGCGGTGTTCCAGCCGGACCCGGCGCCGCCCGGCGCGGCGAAGCCGGCACGGCAACTGGCAGAAGAGAACTCGCTGTCGATCGACGTCCGCGGGTGCGCCCGGCTGGTGACCGGCCGGGACCGGCTCGTGGCGCACGCCGGCGGTTCGGTCGGGGTCGAGATCGAGATCGAGGCGCTACACGGCCGGTATTCCCCGTCACCGGAGCCGCGCGCGGTCCGGACCGAGAGCGAGAGGCAGTCATGACCGACACCGATGAGATGTACGTGATCGTTCGCAACGACGAGGAGCAGTACTCGATCTGGCGGTCAGGCCGGCCGGTACCGGCCGGGTGGGAGCGGGTCGGCGACCCGGCGTCCCGGGAGGACTGTCTTGCGCGCATCGGCGAGTTGTGGACGGACATGCGCCCGGCCAGCCTGCGGAGGGCCATGAGCGCCTCCGCCGAGAAGCAAAGGACGCCCAGTGGCTGAGCCCAGGGACGGCTCATTCCACTGCGCCACCGCGGACGTCAGCCGCCGGGCGGTCTCCGCCCATGTTTCTGAGCAGCAATGACCACAGCGAACGGTTGCGAAGGTGCGATGGTGGATCGGAAGCCGGCCGCGCGGCCCAGCCTGCTGCGCCGGTCACTCGCGCTGCTGCTCGCCGCCTTCCGCGCCCATCCGGCTCCGATGAGCTGGGGATTGGCCGCCGCCATCCTGTACGGAGGTGCACTGGTGCTCTGGTCGGTCGCGCTCGGCGACCTGGTCAGCCAGGTGGTGATACCGAGGTTCGACAGCGGCCAGGTGGCCACCGGCACCGCCCTCGCCGTGCTCCTGGTCGTCCTCGCGATCGGCGTGGTCAGGGGCATCTCAGGGATGATCCTGCGCTGCACTGCCACCGCGACCCGGGCCCGGTTCGACGCCACCCTGCGGCTGACTGTGGTCGAGCGGTACGGCGTGCTGCCGATGGCCTACCACCGGGCCCACCCGACCGGCGAGAAGCTTGCGCACGTCACCGCCGACCCGGAGGCGGCCGCGGACCTGCCGGCCCGAATGCCGCAGGTATTCGGGATGTTCGTGATGTTCCTGGTCGCCGCCGGCTGGATGCTGACGGTGGACCCGATCCTGGCAGTGATCGGGTGTGCCGCGGTCCCGGCGCTGTTGCTGGTCAACTCCGCGTACCAGAAACGGGTCCGAGAACTCGCCCCCGAGGCCCAACGGCGCCTGGGGCGGGTGGCCGCGGTCGCCCACGAAAGCTTCGACGGCGCGTTCCTGGTGAAGACGCTCGGCCGGGACCACGCCGAGCGGGACCGGTTCGCCGCCGAAGCGGCCCGGCTCCGCGATGCAAATATCAAGCTGGCTGTTCGCGAATGGCTGATGGACTGTCTGGTCGATCTGATCCCGACCGCCACTGCCCTGGTCCTCTTGGTGGTCGGGGCGTGGCGGGTGAGCAGCGGCGCGATCACGGTCGGCCCCCTGGTCAGCTTCATCAACCTGTTCGCCCTGCTGGGGGTGCCGCTGAGCCTGATCGGCAACGTGCTGGCCCACGTGCCGCACGTGCTGGCCGGGTACGGCCGGGTCCAGGAGGTGCTCGACCAGACGCCGCCGGCGGCTGTGGTGGATCCGCAGCCGCTGCCGGACGGTCCGCTTGACCTGAGCGTCCGCGGTCTCGGCTTCGCCTACCTGGACGGGCCCGCGATCCTTTCCGAGGTGAGCTTCGACGTCCCAGCGGGCGCGACCGTCGCGATCACCGGCAGCACCGGGTCGGGCAAGAGCACGCTGCTGCTGGCGCTGGCCGGACTGCTGCCTCCGACCGGCGGCACGGTGCTGCTGAACGGCGTCGACCTGTACCGCGTCGCCGCGGCCGACCGGGCGGCGGCCTGCGCGGCGGTCTTCCACGAGCCGTTCCTGTTCGCCGGCACGCTGATCCAGAACGTCCTGCTCGACTTCGACGCCGCCCCAACGGACGCCGACCGGGAGCGGCTGGACGAGGCGCTCCGCCTCGCCCGGGCCACTGCCCTGGTAGACGGCCAGCCGGCCGGGTTGGCGACTCGCGTCGGCGAGCGTGGGGTGACGCTCTCCGGAGGAGAACAGCAACGCGTCGCTCTTGCCCGCGCCCTGTTCCGCCGGCCACGAGTGCTCCTGTTGGACGAGGCGACGTCCGCCGTCGATGCCACCACTCGCCAGGAGATCATGAACGGGCTTGCGACGAGCCTGCCGTCCACCACCACGATCGTCGTCACCAGCAGCGCCGCGACGCTGGCCCTCGCCGACTCGGTCGTCTACCTCGACGGCGGCCGGGTCGCGGGCATCGGCACCCACGCCGACCTGCTGCGGATCGACGGTTACGACCGGCTGACCCGGGCCTACGAGCGAGAGCGGGTGGCGACGTGAGAGCGGTTCCGGCCGACCCCGACAGTGTTGCCGGGTCGACGATCGCGGTGCTTCGCCGCGGCTTCACCGCCATCCCGGAGATCCGCGACGGCTTGGCCTTGACGCTTGGCCTGGCACTGGTCGGAGGGGTCGGCCGGCTGGCCGTACCTGTCCTCACCCAGCAGCTCTTCGACCGCGGACTCAGCGCCGGACACATCGACTCCGGTCAACTGGCGCGCCTCGGCGCACTGGCGGCGGTGGCGGTGGTGGGCACCGCCCTGATCAACTGGGTGAGCCTGGTGCGCCTCGCGGTCGCCAGCGAGCGCGCACTGTGCGGGATGCGGGTCCGCGCCTTCAGCCACGTACACCGGCTCAGCGTGGCTTACCACTCGGCCGAGACGCGCGGGAAGCTGGTGTCCCGGGTGACCTCCGACGTCGAGACCCTCAGCCAATTCCTGCAGTGGGGCGGCGTCGCCTGGGTGGTGAACGGTGCCGCCATGCTGGCTGCCCTCGCCGGCATGGCGTACTACGACGTCTGGCTGACGCTGGTCACGGTTGCCCTGACCGTGCCACTGGTCGTCCTCATCAACGTGTTGACCAGGCGCCTCGCCGCGACGCACTCCGCGGTCCGGGGCCGCGTCGCCGATCTGCTCACGGTGACCTCGGAGACAATCCAGGGCGCGGCCGTCATCCGCGCCTACGGCCTTACGACGCCGAGCCTGCGGCGGACCGCGGCGACCATCCACCGGTGGCGGGACACTAAGGCCCGTGCCGGTTATCTGAGCAGCGTGCTTTTCTCCCTCGCCGAGCTGTTCACCGCGATCGTGGTGGTCGGCGTCGTCGCGGTGGGCCTGGTGATCGGCCCGTCGAACGGGCACACCGCCGGCGAGATGGTCGCGTTTCTGCTGCTGATGACCATGTTCCTGGGGCCCGTCGGGCAGTTCACCCAGGTCATCGACTTCACGCAGAATGCCGTCGCCGGCTTGCGCCGGGTGCTGGCGCTGCTGGACATCGTCGAGGACGTCGCCGAGCCGGCCGACGGCCGACAGCTGCCGCCCGGCCCACCGGCGCTGGTCGTGCGGAATGTCAGCTTCGGCTACCCGGACGCCGGCCCCGCCCTGACCGACGTGTCGTTCGAGGTGCCGGCCGGTCGTCAGGTCGCGCTGGTCGGTGCCACCGGATCGGGCAAGACGACGCTGACGAAGCTGATCGCCCGGCTGGTCGACCCCGACTGCGGCCGCATCCTGATCGGCGGCGTGGACGTGCGGGAGATCGCGACCGAGTCGCTGCGTTCGCGCGTGGTCGTTGTACCGCAGGAGTCGTTCCTCTTCGACACCACGGTCGAGGAGAACGTGCGGTACGGGCGGCCGTCCGCCACCCGTGCCGATATCGAGCACGCCTTCCACGAGCTGGGCGCGGCGGTGTTCCTCGGCGCCCTGCCGCGCGGCCTGGACACCCCAGTCGGGCAGCGCGGTGAGAGTCTGTCCGCAGGCGAGCGGCAGCTGGTCGCGTTGGCCCGCGCGCACGTGGCCGACCCGGCCTGCCTGATTCTCGACGAGGCGACCTCGGCCGTGGACCCCTGGATCGAGCTAACACTCATCGAGGCGTTGCGCAGGCTCACCGCGGGCCGGACGTCGGTGACCGTCGCGCACCGGCTGGCCACCGCCGAACGGGCCGACGAGGTGATCGTGCTCGGCGGCGGCCGGGTGGTGGAGCGCGGCCGGCACGACGAGCTGGTCGCGGCCGGCGGTGTCTACGCCGGCCTGTACGGCAGCTGGCGGCGAGCCACGGCCAGCAGTGCGCTCACCTGACCCGCACGTATTTCATCTTCACGGCACAGATGGGGAGGTAAGCGACCGATGTCCAATCTCTGCGTACATCAGTTGATCGAGGCTCAGGCGGCGCGTACCCCGGACGCGGCGGCGATCATTTCCGGTGACGGTGTCCTGAGCTTCCGCCAGCTTGACGACCGGGCCGGCGAGCTGGCCAGCCGGCTCGCCGGGCTCGGCGTGCGGCCGGAGGTCCGGGTCGGGGTCGCCGTCGAGCAGTCTGCCCGCTGGCTGGTGACGATACTGGCGGTGTGGAAGGCCGGTGGCGTCTACGTTCCGGTGGACGGCGCGCTGCCCGCCGGGCTGGTGGCCGGGATGCTGGCCGACGCCCAGGTGGAGCTGGTGCTCCGCGGTGAACCTGGGCGGACGTTCGACGGTACCGGGTTCTCGGTGGTCGACCTGGCCGATCTGATGGCCGACACCGCCGGCCCGGGCCCGGCTGGTGCGCGACCGGCACTGTGGGCCGATAATCTTGCCTACTGCTGCTTCACCTCCGGCTCAACGGGCCGGCCGAAGGCCGTCGGGGTCTCGCATGCCAGTCTGGCCGGGCACGCCGCCTCGATCCGGGCGGAGCTGGGCCTGCGGCCGACCGACAGGTTTCTGCAGTTCACCTCGATGCACATCGACGCCTCGCTGGAGGAGGTGCTGCCGGCCTGGCTGGCCGGCGCCGCGGTCGTCCTGCCGGACACCGCCCGTCCCACCAGCGTCGAGCTGACCGAAGTGATGTCGGCCCGCGCAGTGACCATGGTGAGCCTCCCGAGCAACTACTGGCACCAGTGGGCAGACGACCTCGTTGCCGGGATCGTGTCGCTGCCCGACACCCTGCGTACGGTGTTCGTCGGCGGCGACAAGATGCGGATGGACCGGCTCGCCGCCTGGCTAGAGGCTGTCGGCTCGCGCCCGGTGGATTTCGTTGCCGACTACGGGCCCACCGAGACCACGATCAGCTGCACGACGTACCGGCCGGATCCGGCGAACCTGCCCGACGTCGGACTCGTGCCGATCGGACGACCGCTGTCCGGGGTGAGCGTGCACCTGCTCAACGACGATCTGATACCGGTGGCCGATGACGAACCAGGGGACGTGTGGATCGGCGGTCCCGGATTGGCTCGCGGATACCTGGGCGCGCCGTCGACCACCGCCGACCGGTTCTGGCCGGACCCGTTCGGGCTGCCCGGCGCGCGGATGTACCGGACCGGGGACCGGGCCAGCCGGCTGCCGGACGGAAACCTGCAGTTCCTCGGCCGATCCGACCGCCAGGTCAAGATTCGCGGATTCCGGGTTGAGCCCGGCCAGGTGGAGGACGCCGTGCGGGCCTGTGCGGGCGTACGCGACGCCTTCGTGGTCACGGCCGACGACCCGGTCTCCGGCGCCCGGCTGATCGCGTACGTCGAGGGGGACCACACGCCGGCCGCGGACACCGCGCTGCGCGCCGAGCTGGCAGACCGGCTCTCCGCCGTCATGCTCCCGCGGATCATCATCTGGCTGGACAAGTTCCCGCGGTCCCCGCTGAACGGAAAGGTGGTGCCGTCCGAGCTGCCGCCGCCGCCCGCCCCGACCGCCGCCGACGAGCCCGACGTGGCCACGTCCACCGGTGTGGAAGGCGTCGTCGCGGGACTCATCGCCGACGTGCTCGGCCGGCCGGCCCGGGTCGACGAGGACTTCTTCGCGGCCGGCGGCGACTCCTTACGTGGGCTGCAACTGCTCAGTGGGATCGCGCGGGCCACCAGCGCGGCGCTGACCTTCAACCAACTGCGCTCCGCGCCCACCGTGGCCGCCCTCACCGCGCTGGTCGAGGGGGCCCGCCGACGAGACGCCGACGGCGAAGTCGTCGCGGGGGCCGGCGAGCACGACGAGTGGCGACCGGCATCGCGCGGCCAGGCCGCGCTGTGGTACCTGGATCGGCTGCAGCAGGGTGCCGCGACCTACGCCGTACCCCTTGGGTACTGGATCTCCGGACCGCTCGACCTCGGCCGGATGGATGCCGCGCTCACCGCGTTGGTGCAGCGGCACGAGGCGTTGCGGACCACCCTCGCGGAACGGGACGGACGGGTCTGGTCCCGGCTCGAGCCGCCGGCGCCGGTCCGTACCGAGGTTACGACCGTGGCCGATCGGGCGACTGCGACGCGCCTCGCCGAGGCCGCGGCGGCCCGGCCGTTCGACCTGTCCGTCGGCCCGCTGGTGCGGTCCTCCTGCTACCGGGTCGACGACGAGCAGCATCTGTGGCTGCTCGATGTGCACCACAGCGCCTTTGACGCATGGTCGCTGGGGGTGATCTGGCGGGAGTTCGCCGCGCTGTACCAGGACCGCCCGCTGCCGGCGCCGTCAGTGCGGTTCGCCGACTACGTGGCCTGGCAGGAGCGCTGGCTGGGCTCGGCGGACGCGGACGCACAGCGCCGCTACTGGGCGGAGCAGCTCGACGGCGACGCACCGGTGCTGGAGCCCGGTCGGCCGACCGGGGCGGAGGGTCAGGCCGGGTTCTCGGTACCGCTCGAGCTTGCCGGCGTCCGCCTGGCCGCGGTGGAGCGGGTGGCCCGCCTTTGTGGAGCTACCCAGTTCGGCGTGTTGCTGGCCGGCTTCCTCGCCACGCTGCACCGGATGACCGGTGGCGCCGACGACGTGGTGGTCGGGGTTCCGATGGCCGGCCGGGGGAGGCCCGGGACTGAGGACCTGATCGGCTACCTGGTCAACACGGTGCCGCTGCGGATGCGGTTCACCCCTGGCATGCGTTTCCGGGAACTGGTGGAGCGCACCGACGCGGCGCTGGCCGAGGCGTTGTCCCGGCAGGACCTGCCGTTCGCGGAGATGGTCGGCGGCCTTTCCTCTGGCGGCGATGCCGCCGAAAACCCTGTCTTCCAGACCATGTTCGTCTTCCAGTCGACCCCGGTGGACGGCGGCGGCGAGATCGACGGCCTGGAGATCACTGAGCAGCTGGTCCACTCCGGTACCGCCAAGGTCGCGCTGACCTGCTCGTTGCGGCTGGACGGCGGGGCGCTCGTCGGCGAGGTGGAGTACGCCACCCGCCGGTTTGACCGCCCGTCCGCGGACCGCTGGCAGGACGCCTTGGTGATCCTCCTCGAATCGGCGCTGGCAAACCCGTCGGCCCGGCTGGCCGAGCTGCCGCTACTGTCGGCCGCGTCGGCCACCGCCCAGCTGGCGGCGATCAACGCCGGCAACGAGGACCGCGGCGCAGCCGGGACACTGCTGCACGATGGTTTCCACGCCGCGCTGACCCGCGATCCGGCCGCGGTGGCCGTGCAGGCGTGGACGAGTTCGGTCAGCTACGCCGAACTGGACGCCCGCGCCGAGGCGGTGGCGACCGCGCTGGCGGCCGTCGGTGTCGGGCCGGAGTCCCTGGTAGGGGTCTGCGTCCCGCGCTCGGTGGAGTCGGTCTCGGCGGTTCTCGGCGTACTCCGCGCTGGTGCCGGCTTCGTACCGCTGGATGCCGGCTACCCGGCCGAGCGGCTGCGCTGGATAGCCGCCGACTGCCAGATGGCGGCGGTGATCGCCGCAGGGCCGCCACCGCCTGGACTGGAGAGCCTGCCGATCATCGACGCGGCCGTGCTTGGCGTTGAGGAGGGCCGCCGCGCCGTCCCGATCCACCCGCGCAACGCGGCCTTCGTCTACTACACGTCGGGCTCCACGGGCCGCCCCAAGGGCGTCGTCATCGACCACGGCTGCGCGGCGGCCCGGGTGGAGTGGATCGCCCGGCGGTATGACCTAGGGCCCGGCCGGCTGGTGGTGCACAAGACGCCGTTGATCTTCGACGTCGCGATCTGGGAGATCTTCGCTACGCTCGCCGCCGGTGCCACCATCGAACTGGCCGAGGCCGGCTCGGAGACGGATGTGCCGTACCTGGCCGAGCTGCTCGCCGAGCCGGGCACGGTGCTGGCCCACTTCGTACCGTCGATGCTGGACATGTACCTGGCCACCGTCGCGCCCACCAAATATCCGGACCTCGGCTGCGTGCAGACGTCCGGAGAGGCACTGCCGGCGGCGCTTCTGGAGCGGTTCGCCAGCCACTTCGACGTCGACCTGCACAACGCGTACGGCCAGACGGAGACCTCGGAGGTCGCGGTTTGGACTGGGCGCGCGTGGCCGGCCGGCGGTGGCGTCCCGATGGGCCGGGCGGTCAACGGCTACCGGCTGTACGTGCTGGACGAGGCACTCCGGCCGGTCCCACCGGGCGTGATCGGCGAGCTGTACGTCGCCGGGGTGGACGGCCTGGCCCGCGGCTACCTCGGCAAGCCGGAGCTGACCGCGCAACGGTTCCTTCCGCATCCCTGCCCGGTGGTGCCGGGTGAGCGGCTGTACCGTACCGGCGACCTCGCCAGCATGGACCAGGACGGTCTGCTGCACTTTTCCGGTCGGGCGGACGACCAGGTCAAGGTCAGGGGCGTTCGGGTGGAGCCCGGTGAGATCGAGGCGGTGTTGGCCAGCCACTCGGCGGTTGAGCGGGCGGCCGTGGCGATCCGGCAGGACGAGCCTGGCGTCAAGGAGATCGTGGCCTACCTGGTCGGCCCGGAGGCGTTCATCCCCGAGGTGGCCGAGCACCTGGCCCGGTACCTGTCCCAGTACCTGCTGCCGTCGGTATACGTGAAGCTGGACGCCCTGCCACTGACGCCGTCCGGCAAGGTGGACCGGCAGGCGCTGCCCGCACCGACCATCCGGGACCGGGAGGCCCGTACCAGTATCTCGGAGGTCACCTCGCTCATCGAGGCCGACGTCGCCGAGGTGTGGCGCGACGTGCTGCAGGTCAACCAGATCGGTCGCAACCAGAACTTCTTCTCGGTCGGCGGTACCTCGCTGTCGGCTTTGCAGATGCTGCACCGGATCAAGACCCGGTTCGGGGTGGCGATCACCGTCCGGCAGTTCTTCGACGCACCGACGATCGCGGGCGTGGCCGCGTACCTGGAGACGGCGCTGGCCGACGAGGTGGCCACGCTGTCCGACGACGACGTCGCCGAGCGGCTCGGCGACCAGGACGGAGCAAGCCGATGACCACTTTGGACGATAAGCAGCGACTGCTCATGAAGTTGTTGCGCGAGCGGGGCAGCGCGGTGCAAGTTCCGCGCATCGCCCCGGTGCCGCCGGGTACCGCCGTTCCGCTCAACTCGCCGCAGGCGCGGATCTGGTTCTCCTGCCGGCAGTACCCGGACAGCAGCGAGTACAGCATTCCGGACCTGCGGATCGTGGAGCTGGCGCTGGACTTCGCGACGTTGCGTGCCGCCACGGCGCAGCTGATGGCGCGGCACGACATCCTGCGGGTGCGGATGTTCGAGCGCGATGGTGTGCCGATGCAGCAGGACTGCGGCCCGATCGAGCCACCGGTGACCTGGCACGACCTGCGCCACCTGCCGGCGGACGAGGCGGCGGCACAGGCCACCGAGATCAGCAACCGGGCCGTCCAGCGTCCGATCCCGCTCGACGAGCCGTGCTTCTTCGCGATCATCGGATTCGCGCTGCCCGGCGAGCGCACCATGCTGGCGCTCAACATCCACCACCTGGTCGCCGACGGGCTGTCCCGGCAGCAGATCATCCGGGAACTGGACGCGTTGCTGGACGGCCAGCCACTCGAGCCGCCCGCGCCGGTTGGCTTCCTCGACTACGTGGCCTGGGAACGCGAGAACACCGACGAGGCGAGGATCCAGCGCGACCTGTCCTACTGGACCGACAAGTTGGCCGGTCACCTTCCAGTGCTGGATCTGCCGAGGGACCGTCCCCGGCCGGCCCGATCCAGCCGGGCCGGATACACCGTTCCGGTCACCATTCCCGGTTCGCTGCTGACGCGGCTGCAGCAACTGGCGGCCGACAACGGGGTCACCCTGTTCGTAGTCATCCTGGCCACGTACAAACTGTTCCTGGCCCGGATGGCGGGGCAGCGGGACATCCTCGTCGGCGTCCCGCTGGCCGGCCGGGATGAGGAGGTTGCCGAGTCGATCGTGGGCTGCTTCGTGCGGTCGGTGCCACTGCGCACGGATCTGTCGGACGACCCGACGTTCCGCGAGGTCGTCCGTCGGGTGCATGAGGCCCTCGTGGAGGCCCACGACCATCAGGCCGTGCCGTACGACCGGGTGGTGGCCGAACTGGGGCTGCCGCGACTGGCCGGGGTGCACCAGGTGTTCCAGACCATGATCACTCTGCAGCAGCCGGGCGGCGGCGCGGGCCGGGTGTCCGAGATGACTGTGCAGCTGAATACGAACTCCGTGATGTGGGACCTGGCCCTGAGCCTGTACCCGGACGGCGACGAGCTCGGCGGCCTCATGGTGTACTCGGCGGAGTTGTTCGACCGCAGCACCGCGCTGCGGTTCGCGGGTGCCTTCGAGCGCCTGCTGGTCGCGGCGGTCGAGCGGCCGGACGCCCGGGCGTTCGAGCTGCCGTTGCTGGCGCCGGCCGAGCTGGATCGCGTTGTGCCGGGGCTGAAGCCGGACGTGCGGCCGGACGCCGGGTACCGCACGCTGGCGCAGCCGTTCGAGGAGCAGGTCCGGCGCGCCCCGGACGCGATCGCGGTGCGGGGTGTCGACGGCGAGGTCAGCTACGCCGGGTTGAACGCCTGGGCCAACCGGCTGGCCTGGTTCCTGCGCGACACCGGCGTCGGTCCGGGAAGCGTCGTGGCGCTGTGCCTTTCCCCTGGCCTCGACCGGACGGTCGCGCTGTTGGCCGCGGCGAAGGTCGGCGCCACGTACGTAACGCTCGATCCGGAGGAGGGCCGGCTCGCGGCGCTGCTGGAGGATGCCGCCCCGGCCGTGCTGATCACTGATCGGTCGTCGGCGGGCCGGGTGCCGGTTGGGTCGTGGCAGGTGCTCTCGTTCGCAGAGTCCGGCCGGTGGGCCGGCGCGTCCGCGGACGACCCGCCGGTCCAGGACGCCGGGTATGACGTGGCGCATCTGCGCTACACCACCGGCACCACCGACCGGCCGGTAGCAGTCGCCTACCCGCTCGAGGGCGCGCTGGCAGAGCTCGGCCAGCTGCAGCGCGGCCATCCGCTCGGTCCGGGCGACGTCGTGCTCCTGGAGGGGCCCGACGCGTGCTTCTGGCCGCTGTCCCATGGCGCGACGGTCGCGATCTGCCCGCCGGAGGTGCACCACGATCCGCAGCGGCTGCCGGACTACGTCGACTCCTACGGCGTCACGACCCTGTCGGTCCCGCCGTCGATGGAGCCGGACGTGGCCGGGTTCCCGGGCGATCTCGTCACCGGCTACCGGCTGACCGAGACCGGCCGGGTCACCGAGAACGCCCGACCCGCTGCCCACCGCGCTGTGTACGTACTGGACGAGGCGCTGACGCCGGTACCGATCGGGGTGGTCGGCGAGCTGTACGTCGGCGGCGAGGTCGGCCTGGCCCGCGGTTACCACCGGCGGCCGGCGCTGACCGCGCACCGGTTCGTGGCCGACCCGTTCGGCGCCCCCGGCGCCCGCATGTTCCGCACCGGCGAACTCTGCCGGTACCGGGAGGACGGCGTACTGGAGCACCTCGGCCCGATCGACCGGCAGATCCGCATCCACGGCCTTCGCGTCGAGCCGGCTGAGATCGAGGCCGCCTTCACCGACCAGGACGGCGTCTGGCGCACCGTCGTGACCGCGGCGCCGGACGGCGGCCTCGCCGCCTTCGTGGTGCCGGACGGGGAACAGGAGCTGTCCGGGAGAGGGCTCCTCGACGGCGCCGCTGTGCGGCTGCCGACCTACCTGATGCCGGCGACCGTCACGGTGGTGAAGGAGATCCCCCGCACGGCCGGCGGCGAGATCGACGCGGCGGGGCTGCTCGACCTGCGGGACCGCGACACGGAGACCGCGCAGGCCAACGGCACCGACGAAGCCGAGACCGAGCTGGAGGCGTGGCTGGCCGGGGTCTTCTGCCGGCTCCTGCGCCGGGACTCGGTCCGCGTCACCGACAGCTTCTTCAACATGGGTGGCCATTCGCTGCTGGTCATCAAGCTGATCGAGGAATGCGCGAGCGAGCTCGGGCTGCGGCCGAGCGTCCAGGACGTGTTCAGTGGCCCGACCGTCCGTGTACTGGCGGCGACACTGGGCGCGATGCTGGCCGACTCGGCGGGCGCGGACCCACTTGTGCGCCTGGTCGAGAATCCGGGCGCGCCGCTGGTGGTCCTCGTGCACGCCGCGAGCGGTTCGGTGCTGCCGTTCTACCAGGTGGCCCAGCGGCTCGGGCAGGAGTTCGCGGTGTACGCGCTGCAGTCGCCGCCGGACGACCCACCGGCGTCGATCGAGGAGATGGCGGCCCGGTACGTGCAGGAGGTCGACGCGGTACGCGGCGTCGCCCCGGTCGTGGTCGCCGGCTGGTCGATGGGCGGCTGCGTGGCGCTGGAGATGGCCCGCCGCTGGCTGCACCGCGACGAACGGGTCGCCGCGACCCTGATGCTGGACACCTGGGCGCCGCCTTCGTTCATGTCCGCGGCACAGGACGCCGCCCAGGTCCGCAGTTCGGTCCTGGAGCTCGACGTGCTGCGACTGGAGGGCGCCGGCGCCGCCGCCGCCGCGTTGGCCGAGCTGACCGGGACGGTCGAGCGCAACCGCGCGGCGTTTCTCGATTACCGGCCGGAGTACTACCCCGCCGAGGTGGACCTCCTGCGCGCGAGCGACCCACTGCCCGTCAACGCCCCACCGTTCCCGGCCGGGTACATGGATGGCGACCGTGGCTGGTCCGCCTTCGCCGCCGAGGTGACCACCGTCGAGATCAAGGGAAGCCACCTGAGCCTGTTCGACCAGGAACACGTCGACCAGCTGGCCGCGGCGATCAGCGCCGCGATCGCTCGGCGGTTGGGCTATGAGGAGGTATGAGGACCGCGCATCAGGAGACGTCACCGGTTTTCGCGCTGTGCGATCAATACATCTCTGGGCTGGCGGAACTGGATCCGGTGAGTGCCGGCATTCAGGGACTGTCCGCGGCGTTCGGCGCGGCGACAGATTACAGCCCCGACGGGTACGCGGCGCGAGCGGAGCTGATCACCCAGACCCTGGCGCGGCTAGGTTCGCTTCTGGTCACGGACGAGAGCGAGCGGATCGCCGCGCTGTACCTGCGCGAGCGGCTGGAGGCTGAGCTCGGGTGGCATGAGGCCGGGGAGCCGCTGTGTCAGGTACGGACACCGTTCGGCCTTCTTTCGGAGCTGAGAGGCAGCGTGGATATGCTGCCGACTCACACGGAGGAAGACTGGCGGAACATCGCAGCGAGGCTGTCGGCACTGCCGGCGATGCTCGACGGCTGGCGCGCCAGCCTGGAGGAGGGGCTGCGCCGCGGACTGGCCGCCGCCCGGCGGCAGGCGATCGGGCAGGCGGATCAGGCCGCCCAGTACGCGTTCGGACGCACGCACGACCCGCTCACCGCTTCCTATGGGTCCGGCCCTCTCGCCGACGTGCTCGCCTCGGCCGCAGCGACCGCGTACTCGGCCTATTCGGAGCTGGCCCGGTACCTCCGCGAGTCCTACGCACCTCGAGCCAGCTCAGGGCCTGAGGGCGTCGGCCCGCAACGGTACATGGTCAACTCACGGCTGACCCTCGGAGCGGAGCTGGACCTGCATGAGGCCTACGATTGGGGGTGGGACGAACTCGCCCGGATCGAGTCCGAGATCGCCGCGGAAGCGAACCTGGTGCGGACTGGCGCGTCCGTGGCGGAGGCGTCAGCGATCCTGGACGCCACCGAGTTCGTGATCGGCGAGGACGCCTACCAGGCCTGGCTGCAGGAACGGCATGACGAGGCCATCTCGCGGGTGAGCGGGGTGGTGTTCGACATCCCGGAAGAGCTGCGGAGGATCGAGGTCGTGCTCATGCGCGGATCGGCGTCCGGCGCCCCCTACTACAGTCCGCCGAGCGAGGACCTCACTCGGCCCGGGCAAACCTGGTGGCCCCTCGGAGGCCGGACGGAACGGTTCACCACCTGGAACGAGCTCACCGCCGTGTTCCACGAGGGGGTGCCCGGGCACCATCTCCAGGACGGGGGCACGGTCGTCGCACCGGCCCTGTCACGGTTCGCGCGAACCTCACTCGTCAGTGGGCACTGCGAGGGGTGGGCCCTGTACGCCGAGCGACTGGCGGACGAACTCGGATTGTTCTCGGCACCGGGAACGCGTCTGGGCATGCTCGTCGCGTCTGCCACCCGGGCCGCGCGGGTCGTCATCGATATCGGCGTCCACATGGACCTGCCCCTGCCCGACGGGTCACGCTGGTCGTTCGCAAAGGCGTGCGAGGTGCTGCGCGAGCGGGGCCGGATCGTGGAGAACCGGCTGGTGCCGGAGGTGACGCGGTACTTCGGTTGGCCGGGGCAGGCTTCGTCGTACAAGCTCGGCGAGCGCGCCTGGTTCGCCGCGCGTGCTTCGGCGTCCCGGAAGCCGTATTTCGACCTGAAACACTGGCATACCGCGGCACTGCGGCTCGGGCCCCTCGGGCTCGGCTCCCTGACGGAGGAACTGGCGCGGATCTACTGAGCGCCGACGCCGGGCACGATCTGGCGGAAGTAGTCGATCGAGGAGGTCTGGTCCCGGCCTGCACCGAAGCGATCAATCCTCCAGGCGGGCGGCCGTCCACCGGACCACCTGCATGGCCGACGATTTCGGTGCCGGCCTGCGGGTCGAGCCGAACTCCGCGATCGGGTGGAACGCCTGCAGCCTCCGCTGGTCCTGCTGATCCCCGCCCGGCGTGCCGAAGGCCAAGAACGGCTCGCCGTCGCGCAGCACGATGCTGGGGTCAAGGTCATGCGCGGACGCGTGAGCGGCGTGTGCAGATTGGCCGCGAATACCTTTGATCTGCCCCTGCTACCGGCGCGGAGCACCGCGGACAGCGTCCGGTCGGCGACTTTCTTCCGCGAGATGAACGAGTCGTGACCGCACAGCCCGTCCGGCCGGGTGACCCGGCCGCTGGTTTACTCACTCGGGGCCGAGCTGGACCCTAGGCGCGACAGCCACCCTTAGCCCCGGATAGTGGCATCGTGAATGTGGCGCACGGCGTAGGTGGCGGTGACGACTGCGGCTCGAGCTTCGTTCAATGCGATCGGGCTCAGCGGTTGCGCGTCCGGGTCGAGCTGGTGGCGAATGATCGCCAGCGCGGATGTGACGATGTGCCGGGCCGCAGCCAGTGCTGGGCCGGGAAGCTGTTCCAGCCGAGCAGATGCCTCGGTCAGCAGGATGTCCACCGAGGCCAGCATGCCGACATCGCACGACGCAGCCTCCGGCTTGCCGGCCTGCTGTTCGGCAGACAGCCCGCTCACGACGGCGTCACTTGCCACGCGCAGCCCGGACCGAGGCGGACGGTGCCGGATTCAGCACCAGTCGCCTGCTCGGTGGATGTAGAGACCGAAGTTCCGGTCGCTGACCAGGACATAGTTCTTCTCGCCGATCTCGTGGGTCGCGGGAGCCACCGGTCGGTCGCCGACGCTACCGAAACCGCCCGACGGCGTGATGTCACACAAAGCTGGGCTTGCGGTGCCCACCAAACGCGTGGCCGGGCGGCGTCAGTCGGACAGCTGGTAGATCAACTCGGTGACAGTGACTTGGCGGCCTTCGGCGAAGGAGTCCTCACTACCGACGAGGACGAATCCGTTGCGTTCCAGCGCCCGGATGGAGCCGATGTTGTCCTCGACGACCCGAGCGTGCACCAGTCGCGCGGTGGCTTCCTTGAGGAACGCCGCGAAGGCCGCGGAGGCCGCGCCGCGCCCCACATGTTGAGCCGGTCAGGGCGGCTTGGCGTCGCCGAGCCGGCCGGCGAGTTCGGCCACGGTCGGAGCCTCGAACAGCATGCGCAGGGTGGCCGGCTGCCCGGTGACCTCGGCGAGCCGGGTGGCGACGGCGACCGCCAGCAGCGAGTGGCCGCCCAGGTCGAAGAAGTTGTCTCGCCGGCCTACCCGGGGCAACGCCAGTACCCCGGCCCAGATCGTCGCGATGTGCTTCTCCAGCGGGGTGCCCGGTGCCTCGTACTCGGCCGCCCCGGCCCACTCGGCCCTGTCGTCCGGCCGCGGCAGCAGCCGCCGGTTCAGCTTCCCACTCGGCGTCCGGGGCAGCTGCGTCACCGTCTGGTAGGCGGCCGGAACCATGTAGTCCGGCAGGCGGGCTACCAGGAAGGCACGGAGCTCGGTGGCGGCCGGCGGGGCGTCCGCGTCCGGCACGACGTAGGCGACCAGACGCCGGTCGGCTACGCCGTACCGGTGGGCGCCGACCGCGCATTCGCGCACCCCTGGGCAGCCGGTGAGGACCGCCTCTATCTCGGCGACCTCCACCCGGAAGCCGCGGATCTTCACCTGGTCGTCGAACCGGCCGATGAACTCCAGCCGGCCGGCGGCGTTCCAGCGGACCCGGTCGCCGGTGCGGTACATTCGGGCGCCGGTGCCGAACGGGTCGGGCAGGAACCGTTCCGCCGTCAGCTCCGGGCGGCCCAGGTAGCCGCGAGCCAGCGCCATCCCGCCGACGAACAGCTCGCCGGGCACTCCGGGCGGTACCGGCCTCAGCTCGGTGTCGAGCACATAGGTTCGTACGTTGTCGAAGGGACAGCCGATCGGTGGCAGCACCGGCCACCCGGCGGGGTCGTGGTCAAGTTGGTAGGAGGTGGCCAGGTGCACCTCGATCGGTCCGTACTGGTTGTACAGCGTGCAATTCGGCAGCTGCTCGAAGAAGGCCCGGATCGCCGGGGTGGCCTGAAGCTGCTCGCCCGCCGTGAGCACCGCGCGCAGCGACTGCGGGACCCGGTCGAAGCGCACGGCCAGCTCGGCCAGCCCGCGCAGGGCCACGAACGGCATGAAGATCCGTTCGATCTGCTGTGCCTCGATGACATCGAGCAACCAATCGAAGTCATGCCGCACCTCCTCGCTGACCAGGACGAGCGTGTCGCCGACCGACAGCGTGGTCATCATCTCCTGGTAGAAGATGTCGAAGCTGAGCGCGGCCCACTGCAGCGTGCGTCCGCCGCCGCCGGGGCCCTGACGTCGCTGCCACTGCACCTGGTTGTGCAGGGCCCGGTGTGACATGGCCACGCCCTTGGGTCGGCCGGTGGACCCGGAGGTGTAGAGCACCCAGGCGATGTGGGCCGGGTCGGTCAGGTTCGGCGGGCTGGTGGCGCTGGCCGGTGTTCCGAACGCGTCGAACGGCAGCACCGGCGCCGATGCTGGGGCTCCGTCCGCGTTGGCGGTCGGGAGGATCAGCAGCCGCAACGCCGCGTCCTCGGCGATCAGCTGCTGTCGGGCGATCGGGTAGGTCGGGTCGATCGGTACGCACGCCCCACCGGCCTTGAGCACCGCCAGGTTGGCGACGATGAGGTCGAGCGATCGGTGTAGGGCGATGCCGACCCGTTCATCAGGGCCGACGCCCAGCTCGCGCAGGCGCCAGGCCAGGGCGTTGGCCCGCTCGTCCAGCTCGCGGTAGGTCAGCGTCCGGTCGTCGAACACGACCGCGGTGGCGTCCGGCGTGGCGGCGACCTGCCGCTCGATCAGCTGGTGCAGGCAGCTGCCCTCGTCGAACCGCCGGGCCGTGTCGTTCCAGATCTCGAGGACCTCGTGCCGCTGCTCGGCCGACATCATGGGCAGGTCGTCGATCGGTACGTCGGGCGCGGCGACCACCCCGGCGAGCAGCGTGAGCAGGTAGCCGGCCAGGCGCTGCATGGTGGCCCGGTCGAACAGGGCGGTCTGGTAGTCCATCCCGATGCTCAGGTCCCCCGCCTCGGTCTCCAAGGCGCTCAGCGTGAGGTCGAACATCGCCTTGTGTTCGTCCGGCTCGATCGGCGTGACGGTCAGCCCGTCGAGGAAGTGGAACCCCTCGATCACCAGATGGGTGAACAGCACCTGGAACAGCGGATGTACCGCCAGATCCCGTTGCGGGCGCAGCTCGGCCACCAGCCGGTCGAACGGCACGTGCCGGTGCTCCAGCGCCTCGAGCAGTCGGGGCCGGAGCTGGCCGAGCAGCTCGGCGAAGGTCGGTCGCCCGGCCAGGTCGGCCCGCAGCACTACCGGGTTGACAAAGTGACCGATGTTGGGCGCGACGTCCGGGTGCGCGCGCCCGTCGACGATCATCCCGATACTGACGTCGGTCTGGCCGCTCCACCGGTACAGCAGCGTGTGAAACGCCGTTAGCAGCACCATGAAGAGCGTGGCATCCGCACGCCGGGCCAGCTGGCGCAGACCCTCGGCCACCTCGGCCGGCACCGGCACCTCGACAATGTCGCCGGCGAGTTCGGCGACGGCCGGCCGGGGTCGGTCGGTCGGCAGGTCAAAGGTATGCGGCGCGCCGGCCAGCCGCTCCTTCCAGTAGTCCAGGTCGCGCTTTGCCTCGTCGCCGTCCCGGCCTTGCTGCCACAGCGCGTAGTCGGCGTACTGCATGGGCAGCTCGGGCAGCGGGGACGGCACCCCGGTCCGGTAGGCCGCGTAGAGCGTGCGCAGCTCGCGGTAGAGGGTGGCGTAGGAGGAGCCGTCGATCACCAGGTGGTAGGCACGGAAAACCAGTACGTGCTCGGTCGGACCGAGGCGAACCAACTCGGTACAGAAGTTGCGCGCCGCTGAGATGTCGAACCGGTGCTCGCCGTACATCCGCTTCCGCTCGTCCAACCACCGGTCCTGCTCGACAGCGGAAAGGTCGGACACGTCCAGGAAGGTGAAGCGCGGATCGCCGGCCGGCTCCACCATCTGTACGCCGACCCCGTCGCGCGCGGGGAACGCGGTCCGCAGGATCTCATGCCGGCGCATGATCTCCGCGATCGCCGACCGCAGTGCCGCCACGTCCAGCTCGCCGGTGATGCGGTGCAGCGACGTCTGGTTGTACGCCGGCCCCAGCACGCCCATCTGATCGAGGAACCACACGCCCTGCTGGTGCTCGGACAGCGGGATCGTGTCCGGCCGCACCGCGGGTACCGGATCGGCGTGAATCGCGGCGATCACCTCGTCGCGCCGCTCACGCAGTACCGCCAACCGCTCCGCGTCGAGCACGCCGGCCGGCCGGTAGCGCAACCTGCCGTCCTGCAGCCACAGCTGCACGCCGGTCAGGCGCAGTTCTTCCAAGAAATCCTCGATGGCAAGCACGGCTGCGGCGTTCTCGACGCGCTCAGCGGGCGCTGAGCGGACGCAGGTCGGTCCAGTGGCGCTCGACGTAGTCCAGGCACGCCTGCCGGCTGTCCTCGCCATGCACGACGTGCCAACCAGCCGGCAGCGCCCGGCGGCTCGGCCACAGCGAGTGCTGCTCCTCGTCGTTGACGAGTACCAGGAAACGCCCCTCGGGATCGTCGAACGGGTTCATGTCATCGACTCCTTTCCAGCGGTTGTTCGGCATCGGCTCACCGGCTCATCGGCTCATCGGAACTGGTTCGCCGGCTCACCGGAACTGGTTCGCCGGCTCACCGGAACTGGCTCATCGGCTCACCGGAACCGGCGTGCCGGGGCTCGCGGTCCTGCGCCGCCCGCCACCGCGGGTAGACGAAGGGCAGCAGCAGGCCCGGCATCAGCGTGGTGACCAACGCCATCAGGACCACCAGCGAGTACAGCCGCTGGTCGAGCAGGCCGATCTGGTGACCGACCGCCAGGACGATCAGCTCGGTGAGCCCCCGGGTATTGACCAACAGGGCGAGAGTGGCGCTGTGCCGGGCGGGCACCCGGACCAGCCGTGCGGCCCCGAAGGCGCCGGACAGCTTGCCGCCGATCGCGACCAGCAGGATCAACAGCAGCAAACCCAATTCTCGACCGTGCATCCCCGACAGGTCGACCGCGAAGCCGGCGACCACGAAGAAGGGAGGCAGCAGCACGGTCCGGTCGAGCCGCTCGATCCACGGCAGCACCCGCGTGCGGAGAGTTTCCGCGCCCGCTCGGGGCATCACCGCGCCGAGTAGGAACGCGCCGAAGATCTGGTGCAGACCCATCCACGAGGTGGCCATGGCCGACAGCACCAGCGCGGCGGCGATCGCGACCACCAGGCCGGCTGCGAGGCCCACCTGGGCGCCCCGTCGATCAACCCTGGCCGCGGGCGGGTGGTCGGCCAACCTGGCCAGCAGCGGCCGCACCACCCAGATGAGGATTGCCACGAACGGTAGGACGAGCAGTATGCGCCACGGCGGCGTATCCCCGTGGGAGAGGGCGACCAGGACCGCCAGCATCGACCACGCGAGAATATCGCCGATCGCCGCCGTGGCCAGTGCCAGACCGCCGATGGGCGTGTCGATCAGCTCGCGGTCGGTCAGGATCCGGGCCAGTACCGGGAACGCGGTGACCGACATCGCGGTGCCGACGAAGAGGCAGAAGAGCACCGCCGTCCGACCGGAGCGATCGCCCATGATGCCGATCGCGAACACGGTGCCGAGGACGAACGGCACGACCATCGAGCCGAGTGACAGCACCAGGGCGATGCGGCCCTGCCCGCGCAGGCTGCCGTCGGCCAGGTGCAAGCCCACCAGGAACATGAATACGCATATTCCCATGGTGGAAAGTGTCGTGAGCGCCGGGCGGATGTCGGCCGGGAACAAGGCGCGGGTGATCTCGCCCTGGAACAGGGTCGGGCCGAGCAGGATGCCACCGGCGATCTCACCGATCACCTCGGGCTGCCCGAACCGCCGACAGAGGAGCCCGAGTAGCCGGGCGACCACGATGATGACGAGAAGCGCGCGTAGGAAAGCCGCGACCGCACCGATGTCCACCGCGCTGCCCCTTCGCCACTGTTGAGCTCGACCGTAGGCAGCACCGGCCGGCGCGGCGCAGTCACCTGAACCGGCGACGCGCCGCACGACGCTCTTTGTGGTCAGTGGGAATGGTCGTGTTCATCGCCATCCCAGCTTCGTGGGACATCACGTCAGCGGGTGGTTTCGATAGCCTCGGCGACGGGTTAGCCGGCGATCTCAAGGGCGGATACCGGTCACAGCGCCACGGCCCTGCACCACGCCGGCAGTCGTGGGTAGCCGCATTTTCGTGGGCCTCTCATCGACGGCCCGGAACTCACCAGCATTGATCCGCGCTGTCCGCGCGATCAACCGTCGCATCCTTTTGCAATTCGAGGTGTTATCGATGACCACGACCAAGCCGATCGAAGCTGCTCGCCAGATCGAGGATCTGCGTAGGCAGATCGATGGATTCGACGCCGAGATCGCCCGCCTCGTCAACGAGCGCGCCAAAGTGTCCGGGCTCATTCAGAAGATCCGGATACAGGCAGGCGGAACCCGCGTTGAACTTGGCCGTGAAGCCGCAATCCTTCTGCGTTACCGCCAGCAGTTCGGAAAGGAAGGCATGACCTTAGGGGAGGCTGTGTTACGAGTCTGTCGAGGATCCTTTTAAATACCTCCCGGCAATGGCAGCAGGTTGAACGACGTGTCACCCCGAACTGGGGTGACCAAACTTTGGCCCGTTTCTGGAGCGTCATCGACATCCGCAACCGATGACGTTAGGCCACCGGATGTTCGACGACAGCATTGCCGGGAGCTGGGAGGCTGATCCAGCAGTTCGAGGCTGCGGACGCTCTCGGCCGGTGGCCGTGGACGACGAGGCCTTACTCCTGACCCTGCATTGTTCAGCGACCAGGTCTATCCATGGCTATCCAGTTGCGCGATCTCCCGACTGGAATGGTGGGGTAATTGTTAGCGAGCTGACCTGTTGCGGCATCAGTACCGCGCCAAGCGCTCCCTGGATCTGATGGGCCCACAGTGGCAGGCCACGCCGCAAGGCGGCCCATCATGGCGGCCCAGGAGGAGGACATCGACCTGGTCGACCTGCTGTGGTGGGCCGCTCGCTGTGGGGTCGACGACGATGACATCGCTCTGGTGGTCCGGACCGAGCATGTCCGCGCCGACGCGAGGTGCTCGGCACCCTGCGCAGCCAACCGACGAGCGACCAAGTTCGTGGTTGAGCTTTCGCGGCTGGCCGGCGGGCCTTCTCGACCGCCGGACGCAGACATCCCCCGGAGGGTGCGCGGGTGCGAACCGTTCGTCATCACTACGCGAGAAGACCTGAAAGTTGCTGGCGAGACCAGAGGTCTCCTGACCTGTGCGTGGCACCCATGGCAGCGCCTCAGCAGCTGCCAGACGGACCATGGCCAATTCACACTGGGATGAGGGCGTCCAGCACGGCGTCGAGAGCGACATGGGCGACCCCGATGCGCGAATCGCCTATCCCGTAAGGGATCCATAGCACACCGTCGTGGACCATCCCGCCACACGAGTAGACGACGTTGGGAACGTAGCCGTCCTGCTCGTCCGGTTCCGGCTCGAGAAGCGGCGCCGTCAATCGGCCGAGCAAGACGGTCGGGTCGTCGAGATCGAGGAGGACCGCGCCGATCGAGTAGGTGCGCATGGCGCCGACGCCGTGCGTCAGGACCAGCCAACCCGCCGCGGTCTCGATCGGTGGCCCACAGTTGCCGACCTGGAGGGTTTCCCACGTTGCGGTGGGCTGCTGAACCAGGCGTGGCTCGGTCCACAGCAGCCCGTCGCCCGACGAGGTCACGCTCGTGCTCTCGCCGTCGGAGCGGCACAGGGCGAGGTGCCGTCCGCCGACCAGTCGCGGGAAGAGCGCCATCCCTTTGTTCCGGGCCGCCGGGCCGGCGAGCCGGTGGGCTCGGAAGACTCGGAGGTCGGGTGAGGTGAGTACGCGGGGCGCGATGCGATAACCGTCGTAGGCGGTGTAGGTCGCGCGGAACTGCACGGTGCCGTCGTCACTGAGGAAGTGCGTGAATCGGGCGTCCTCCATCCCGTTGCTCTCTTCGGCAACCGATGGCATCAAGATCCGCTGTTCGAGCAGGGTGGCGGCGTCGAATGCAACGGTGTAAGAGGACGCACCGAGCCGGCGGATCAACTGCGCCGAGGCGGTGGCACCGGGCCGGGACAGCAGGTGCGGGTTCACCTGGGAGAACACCCGGTCGAGGTCTGCCTCCTCGAAACGGGTCGGCAGCAGACGGACAACGTTCTGCGCCAATTCGTCGACATCGCCGTGGTCGGCGAGGACGGCGCGCAGGTGGTCGCGGTGCGATGGTGCCGATGTCACCACGCCCGGGCTGATCGGGTAGGTCGGCTCGGCGAACCTCCACTGCTTTCCGGGTCCGGCGATCGCGGAGCGGAAGCCGATCGAGGACAGGTGTCCTTCGCCGATGCCGCGGACGCTGATCGCGACCCGGACCTCTCCCGCGCCGAGGGAGGTTTGATCCGGGTGGAGGAAGGCGCTCGGGTTGCACACCGCAGCGCCCTCCACCGCGTACTCGGCGGTGAAAGTAGCACCGAGCAAGAGGGTCCGCGCGGGGGAGAGCTGATCGGGGTCCTCGACGTGCGAGGCGACGATTGACGCGTGGCTGGTCAGGAGTTGTTCGTAGTTGTGGTGACGGCTGGCGAACGTCTCGAGCAGCCGTGCCACGGACAGCTCGACCTGCGCTTCGTCGATGGCCATCACGCGGTCGACGATTTCGGCGGCTCGGGAATGGGCCAGGTGTGGTTCCTCGCCGGGCAGGAACAGCCGCGCGACGACCCGAGCCGCATCCGGACGCAGCTGAGCCGCCGTTCGTGTGGCGCGCGGCGTGTTCACCGCAGTTCGCGCAACGTGCGGGCGTGTTGAGCCGTCAGGAGCATGGCCAGCGTCGACTCGGCACCTTGGTTGAGGTTGGGTCCGTCGGGCTGCAGTCCGTCATAGCCGCCGCCGGTGTCGGGGTCGAACATCATTGTCGAGCTGTCGTTGTGGCCGAGGAACCAGTTCCACGCGAGCCGTATGCCCGCCAGCCAGCGAGGATCGCCCGTGACCTGATAGGCGCTGGCGCAGCAGTCGGCGATCGCCGCGACCTCGATCGGCTGTTGGTCGTACTGCGGGCCGCCCTCGCCCGGACCGCGCCCGTGCCCGGGCGTGACGGACAGCTGGCCGCCGCGGGTCTCGATCTCGAGCAGGAAGCTCAGCAGCGCGAGTCCGCGGGCGAGCACCGGCGGCCGACCCAGAGCCGCCCCCGCGACTATCAAGGCCTGCGGCAGGATGCCGTTGCCGTAGCGCAGGCGAGGCTCCGGCCAGCGCCACGCCGGGGTGGTAGGGCCCGGCGGCATTGCGGCCACGACCGCCGAGAGCAGGTCGCGGGCGGACTTCTCGTTCGGATACCCGCTGAGGACTTCGGCCGCGCCGAGGGCAGCACCGGCCATGGCTCGGGTGTGCGGGGATCGCTGTTCGGCAGCCACCCGGAACGCGAGGAGCGCGCGAGCCCGCAGTCCCGGAGTGCTCCCGTGCACGGCGGCGGTGCCGAGGCCCCAGAGCGCTCGGCCCCACCAGTCGCCGAGCGAGGCGTCGTCGCTCCACTCACCGGTGACGGTCATCCGGTTGTGAGATTGCCCGTCACCGGCTATCGCGTTCTGGACGAAGTCCAGGTACAGCCGCTCGAGCCGGTCGAGGACCGGCGTCCGGTGCGCTTCGCGGCACACGACGACCAGGCCGCGGGCGACGTCGTCGACACAGTATCCGTGCGCACGTCGTGGTTCGGAGAGCAGGGCATGCTCGAACAGGCCAAGCTGGTCGCTGAGCCGGTCCAGGTGTTCGAAGGTGAGGGCTGGCCCGAGCCGTGTTGTCACGCTGCCACGCTGGCTGTGATCAACCGTGCCGCCAGCGCCTCGTACTGGTGGGCGACCGCAGCCCACGACAGGCGCGGCGCGGTACGGGCGGCGGCCCGGGCCATCTCGGCGGCCACCTCGCCCTGCGTGAGCACCGTGCGCAGCGCGAGTGCGATCTGTTCAGGACTGCGATGCGTGACCACGATTCCGGCGCCGTCGCCGAGCAACTCGACGGCGTGCGAGAACCGGGTGGCAACAACTGGTTTACCCGCCGCAACCGCCTCGATGAGCACGCCGGAGGTCACCTGGTCGACGGAGTCGTAGGGCAGCAACACCACGTCAGCGGCCTGGACGAGCTGAGCCAATGCCGGCGCGTCGCGGTAGCGGCCGTCGAACACGATCGCATCACCCAGGCCGAGGCGGTGGGCACGCTCCTGCAGCGAGGCGCGGTAGGTTTCGCCCTCGCGCAGCACCACCTTCGGGTGGGTCTGACCGGCGATGACGTATTGCGGCATCGGGTCGAGGTCGCGAAGCCTCGCCATCGCCTCGATGCCCCACTCGATCCCCTTGCCCGGCCCCAGCAGTCCCCAGGTGAGCACGACCGGACGCGCGCCGCGCAGGGACGTCGCCACTGTCGGGCCGGCGACGGGCGCCCCGTGGGCGATGATGCTGATCTTGCGCAGGTCGACGTCGTAACCGGCGGCGAGACGATCCCGGGCCGTTGTCGACATCGTGACGACCGAGTCGGCCTTCGCGACCACGGCCTCGAGGATGCTGCGCTGATTCCGGCTCGGCGTGACCAGCACCGTGTGCAGCACGACGATGCTCGGGACCTCTAACGCGTCCAGCAGCACAAGGATCTCGTCGCCGTCGGCCCCGCCGTAGACGCCGTACTCGTGCTGGAGGATCGCGATGTCGCACTGGTTCAACCGGGCCGCCCCGCGGTGGAGGGCGGCGCGGTCGCCCATCACGACCTCGGCGACGACCTCCGGAGCCGGTCGCGGCTCAGGTGTCTCGACAAGACGCACGACGATGCCCTCCGTGCCGGGGTGGCGTACCAATCCAGCGCGCAAGGACGCCGCGAAGGTGGCGAGCCCGCATTGAGTGGGAGGGAAGGTGCTGACGAATCCATAGCGCGTGTTCACTGCGCGGCCTTTCGATCGGACGGCCCGACCACATGCGGTCATGCCTCACGCGCGAGGTGATCACGATCGCGGGCAGCGTGTGTGCCGACAACCATCCATCAGGACCGCTCGGCCGGCGGCCGAGCATCCTGCTCTGGTGTGGAACAGAGGAACTCCGACGCCGAGAGGGCGACCCCCTGATCCTACGCCGCTGGAGCTTCGGGCCCGCGCCGCTGCGATCTGGAGGTCCGAGCGGAGAAGGCTGAGAGCGCCATCCGGGTTCCTTGTGGACGAGGCGCCGAGGTGTTACAACTGGGTTAGCACTCTCACATTCCGAGTGCTAACGATCCCGACAAGGCGCCCCGGCGTATGACGTCGTGCGTTACGGGCATCGCCGGTCGCTCCAGAGTGCCAGCCCGTGAACCCGAGGAGGACGACCGATGACCATGACGAGTGTGGCCGCCGGGACAGAGGTCGAACACGACGATCCGTTCCAGACCGAGGTCGCCACCGCCGACCTGCCCACCCATTAGGACGCCGACCTGACATGCGGGTGGCGATGCTTGCACCGGTGGCCTGGCGCACGCCGCCGCGGCATTACGGCCCGTGGGAGAGCGTGGCGAGCCTGCTCACCGAAGGTCTCGTCGAGCGCGGCGTCGACGTAACGCTGTTCGCGACGCTGGACTCCCTCACCTCGGCGACTCTGGACGGCGTCAGCCCGCACGGATACGCCGAGGATGCAAGCCTGGACGGGCGGGTGTGGGAAGCGCTGCACGTGTCGCACGCGCTGGCCAGGTCCGGCGAGTTCGACCTGCTGCATAACCACCTCGACTGGTTACCCCTCGCCTTCGACGCGCACGCCGCCGTGCCCATGGTCACCACTGTGCACGGGTTCTCCGGACCCGGGATCCTGCCGGCGTACGCGCGGTCAGGATCGGCGCTGGTGTCCATCTCGGACTCGGATCGATCACCCGACCTCGACTACCTGGCGACGATCTATCACGGAGTAGACCTTGCTGCGCTGCCGTTACATGAGACGCCGGGGCAGGACCTTGTCGCGTTCGGGCGAATCCATCCTGACAAGGGCACGGCCGACGCCATCGCCATTGCCCACCGCGCCGGGCGACGCCTGATCATCTGCGGCATCGTCCAGGACGCGCGTTACTTCGCCGAACAGGTCGAACCACATATCGACGGCGAGCATGTCATCTATCGCGGATCGGTCGGACCACAGGAACGGGCCGAGGTGCTGGGGTCGGCCGCAGCCTTGGTACACCCGATCCACTTCGACGAACCGTTCGGGCTGTCTGTCGTCGAAGCCATGGCGTGCGGGACACCGGTCGTCGCGTATCGCCGCGGTTCGATGCCTGAGGTCGTCGACCTGGGGCTGACCGGCTACCTCGCCCACGACGTCGCCTCCGCCGCAAGTGCAGTCGACAAGGCAGTGCGACTCGACCGGACGGCGGTTCACGCACAGGCCTGCCTGCGGTTCGGGGCCGACCGCATGGTCGAGGACTACCTACACGCCTACAGCACCCTCGTGCCTGGAACGTAGCTCGTCGATCACCCTGTGCCGCCTGCCCGACCAGGTGCCGACGATCTGGCGAGCACGAAGTGCGGTTTGCTTTTGGATTCCGTCATCGCGTTGTGTCGGTGGTGCGCTCGGCGAATAGGGGTTTGCTCTCAGGCAGCCATCCGATCGGCTCGCCCCCAACCGTCGAATACGCGGGCCGGGGCTATCCGGGCTACCAAAATGCGCCGCCGACAGAGTATTTCCCGAGGGAGCTTGCGCTGGCGGCATCCCGCTCGGCTTCGGTAATCCGACCGCCCCCTATAGAATCGAGTGAGGGTGAATGGCAATTCTTTGGGGCGTAGCCACCCTGGGGGAATTCACCTTCTGCCGCTTGTGCTCCTGGCCAACCTGCCGGGATATCCGGATAGGGTCGACGGACGGCAGGTGCTGACTTCCGCGCCGATGGCGGTTCGCCGGCGCCGGTGCGGTGCCAGGTCTGGCTGGCAGATCTCGCCGCCTGCCGGCTGGTGCACCGGTCGCTGCTCGACGAGGTGGAACTCGACCGACTGCGGCGGTATCCGATGGCCGCCGACCGCTCGAGGTCCACCATCGCTGCCGCCCTGTTGCGCATCGTGGCCGGCCAGCGTCTGGGCATCCCGCCGCAGCGATCCGCGACACCTGCATGGACTATGCCAAGAACAGGTCAATCAAGGGCGCACCGCTGGCCACCAACGCGGTTTTCGCCGCCAAGCTCGGCCAGTTCGAGATGCAGATCGAGGTGATGGCCAACCAGTGCCTGGCGGCCGCGCGCGAGTATGACGCGATCGCGGCCCAGCCGGACGCCGGTGCGGACTTCCTGAGGGTGGGGACCCTGCCCTCGGCGCTGTCGACCAAGATGTTCTGCGGCCAGACCGGCTGGCAGATCGCCTCCACGGCCTCGGAGATGTTCGGCGGTCTGGGCTACACCGGTGAGGCGGTGATCGGCAAGCTGCTGCGCGACATGCGCTTCGTCTCGATCATCGAAGGCGGCGACGACGTGTTGCGCGAGCTGATGTTCACCCGCTACGTCGTGCCGGTATCCAAGCGCGGCTGACTGCCGCTGCCGCGACCACCGGGGTCGAGGGAGGACGATGCTTACCGAATCAACCGGCCGGTTCGCCATTCGCTACGGACTGGTGCACCGGGGCACTGGACACCCAGGCGGTCTACGACGGTCTGTACGCGGCATCGCCGGTGAGCTTCTGGCTGGACAGCAACTCGGCCTGCGACGAGTCCGCCCGCTTCTCCTTCCTCGGCGACGACCAGGGACCACTGAGTGAGACCGTCATCTGCAACGGCGGCGTCAGCATCCGTGACCGGCGGGGCGTCCGAGCGGAATCCGGCGACCTCTTCGGCGTTCTCGCCACCAGGCTGGCTGACCGGCGGATCGGGCCGACCTGCCTGCCTTTCACGTTCGTCGGCGGGTACGTGGGCTATTGCGGGCCGGCAGGCCGGGTACCGGACGCCGAACTGTCCGTGGCAGCGGCTCGGTACCCGGACGCCATGTGGATGTTCGCCGATCGCATCGTGGTCGTCGATCACCTGGCCGGGCTCACCTACCTGCTGGCGGTCGAGGACGGCCGGACGGGTGTCCGCGTCGCTGCCGACGCCTGGATAGTGGACACCATGCGCAGGATCCGGGATCTGCCGTCGCACCAGCACACCGGGGCCGGGTCGCCGCCGCTCATCCTGCCCGCCCTCGACAACCGTTCGCCGGTGGAGCGTTATCGCCAGCTGCGGCGAAGCCGCCCTGCCCCGTATGCGGCACTGTTGCGCCTCGGCGAGGTGACGCTGCTGAGCACTGCTTCCGGCAGTGCGCTGCGCAGGCCCGGCGGCCGGCTGGACGCGCCGCCCGCCGGACGGCGAACGGCGGCAGCCGACGCGATCTCGGTGAACACTCCCGAGTCTGTCCGGAGCTGCCTGCTGGCCGCGATGGGCACCGGCATCCCCGGCGAGCCGGGAACCGATCTCGCGGCGGGGCTGGGCCCGGCCCCTCGTGCCACCCGGCTCGGCTACTTCGGCCTGGCCGGTGGAGTAGATCTCAGCATGCTCAGCCCGGCCGCCACGCCGCGTGCCGCCGCTTTCCGGCCGTCAGCCGAACCGTTGGTCGGCACTGCGGAGCCAGCAGCATGAGCCGGCTACAGCCGACGTGGTGTGCCACGGCAGAGCGAGGACGGCCGACCGCACGGGGGAGCGGCCGACCGCCACCGGACATCGTAGACCGCGTGCTCGCCAGGACGACTCAAGTCCAGAGGTGTCCCGGCTCATAGTCGGAACCGGGCGCGAGCAGCGCGCACGTGCCGATTGGGCGGAGCCGTGCCGCCGGGTCGAGGCCATCCGTCGTGCTCAGGGCTGATCTCCTTTCAGCCGAAGGTCAACCCGCCCGGCCGGCCGTCGCGGAGAGCGGCCAGGTGCTCGTCGTAGTTCAGCACGTCGAAGAGCGAAGCCCCGCCGAGCAGCCGGGCCTGCAAGTCTTTCTCCCTGGCCTCGATCGCCGCGGCCGCGTCGACGGCGGCAGCGAACTCCTCCGGGGTGCCGACGACCAGCCCGTCATCGTCGCCGACGATCAACTCGCCGGGCTCGACCCGCACGCCCTCCAGGTACAACCTGATCCCGGTCTCAGGGAGCGCTTGTGCCGGGTAGGCGTTCGGGGCGAAACCGGTCGACCAGACCGGGATCGACAGGCGGGCAAGGGTGGCGGTGTCACGGGAACGGCCCAGGAGCACCAGCGCCGCCACGCCCCGGCGCTGCGCCTCGGTGGCGAAGAGTTCACCGGCGACCGCCCGGTCCTCGCCGCCGGCGTCCACGACCAGGACGTCACCCGGGCCGGCCTCCCGCAGCGCGGCAAGAACAGACATCAAGTCGCGATTCGCCCGAGCTGTCACCACCCGTCCTGCCAGGCGCCGGCCCGGCACGACCGGACGTAGCGAGGCGGGCAGGGCGCGCAACGCCGCAGCCGCGTCGACCAGGCTGGTGGTCGACAGTTCCTTCAAGCGGTCGAGCACGATCGCGGTGTCCATGCAACCGTCTCCTCAGCTACTGCGATCCGGACCTGCCGCCGATAGCCTCCAGTGCCGACCCGTCGTGGCGCAAGTCCGTGCACTCGCGTCGGTACCGCCGGATCAGCGCCCGCCGTACAGCACGACGCCGGAGTGCGAGCCGACCGTGGGCCGCTGGCTGTGGTCGTGTGTGGTGCTGACGATGCCGATCACTGTGGCGAGGACGAGCAACAGGCCGACGACGCCGGTGAGCAGAGAGGACATGGACGACAAGCTCCGTTCGAGATCAGAGGACGGCGGTGGCGGCCAACGGTGGCCCGCTGCAGGCGACGATCGCGGCCATCGCTACGTCCGCACCGGATGTGCGTCGGGATGGGCGCTGCGATTGGCCCGCTCCAGAGCGTGATCCACGGCGTGCGCCTCGTCGGTGGGGTGCGGGCGCCACGGACCTCTCAGCAGTAGCGATAGTGGGCAGAGGGCGAGCGCCCCGATGGTGCAGATCCAGAACCAGATCCGCCACTGCCCGGGGCTGTCCGCCTGCGCCTTGAGCACGTCCGGCGCCTTCGCGGCGAGCAGTTCGAGATTGTGCTGTGCGGTCTTGTCATTGGCCAGCGTCAGCACCGTCGGCGCGCCGACGGCCTCGATCGCGTTCTTCTGCGCCACCGGATCGTCCGGCGCCGCGGCGAGGGCGCTGAATACCTGCGGGTGGGCCTGTGCCTCGGCCAGCAGCAGTTGCAGGGGCTTGCTCTGGTCGAAGTACGCCTGCGCCTGCAGCACGGACGGCCCGTCGTCGACGAGCGGGGTGGCGGCCGAGACGATCAGCGGGATCGTGATGACAGCGCTGGCGACCGTCACCCGCAGGATCCATGCCCAGATGGCCAGGCCGGTGGCCGACAGGGCGGGGTTGCGATGCTCGACGGTCTCGGTGAAGGCAGCCATCCACGGCGTGTACGCAGCACCCAGCCACACCCCGGTGAGCGCCAGCAGGACCGCGATGGAGGAGAAGGTCGGGGAGCCGGAGCCGGCCTTGGACAGGAACGCGATCTCGACCGGGACGGTGGCCAGGGCACCGGCGAGGATGAGCGGCTTGCGCACCCGCAGCCGGTCCGACAGCGCGCCGAAGACCAGCATCGACACCGCTGTCGTTGCCCACAGCCAGTTCAACAGCGAGTTCGACTGGCTGGCGGAGAAGTTGAGGTCGGTCTGGAAGTACACCGGAAGCACGCCGATGGCGGTGTAATACATCAGCAGGAACACGCTGATACCGATTGCCGGGCCGACGATGTCGATCCGGAACATCTGCCGGTACGGGTGCGCGGTGGCCGCCTCGTGCGACAGCCCGCGGCTGTTCAGCGCCGCTCCGGTCTCGGCCTCGAGCGCGCCGATGATCCGGTCGCGGTCGGCCCGGTTGAGCTCGCGCAAGAACAGCAGGGCCAGCACGCAGACGGCCAGGCCTGCCCAGCCCGCGACCTCGAACTGGAACTGCCAGCGCGGGTGGCTGTCGAGGGTGTGGCTGGACACCTCGGTGACCAGCAGGCTGCCCAGCACCGGTCCCACCGTCCAGAAGGCCATCGCCTGGGCGCGACCGACCTGGGGGCTGAAGTCACGCATCAACGCGGGCGTGACCACCAGGATCACGCCCTCGAAGATCCCGGCAGAGCCGAAGGCGATTCCGTATTGCAGGCCGGTCGTCACGTGCGGCAACCACAGCAGCGTCACCAGGGAAACGCCGAACAGGCCGACGATGGCCATGTTTCCGCGGCCCACCTTGTCGGCGATGCCGGACGCCAGTGAGCCGATGGCGCCGATGGCATTCGCCACCGCCGTCACGACCGCGAAGTACAGGAAGGAGATGTGGAAGCCGCTGAGCAGCTGTGGCGTGATCGCCCCGCTGATGAAGTTCTCGTAGTACGCGACGACGGTCGCGGCAAAGACTATTCCGAGGTACCAGATACGCCGGGTGCCGGTCGGGTACTCCGGCAACTCGCGCTGCCACAGGCGGTGCAGTGGCGGCGGTGCGGTAGCGACAGCCATGCTTTCTCCCTCTCTCACCCGGGAGGCTGTATGACATCGCCCGTCCGGACAAGCCCCTGGATTGCTGATTTCGAAAAGGGCAATGTGCGACTGCTACACCCCTGCCGAAAGCACCTCGATGCGGTCGCCTCGGCTGAACGGACCCTGACCGATCGGGATCGGCCACCAGGCGTCGGCACGGACCAGCCGGCTGAGTGAGCCCGCCCCGTGCCCCGCGCACGGTAGCGCCATCGGAGAGCCCGGCTCGGCGTCCAGGGATACCGGCACCCAGTCCTCGACGCCGGGCGGAGAGTTCCAGTCGCAGCCGAGCCGGGCCGGCAGCAGCTCGCGGTCCGCGACCCGCTGGCCTTCCATCGCCTGCAACAACGGCGCCGCGAACAGCTCGAAGATCACGGCGGCGGCAAGTGGGTACCCCGGAACTCCGATGGCCGGAACCGCGTCCCCGACCGCCCTGGGACGACCAGATCTCACATGGCCGAGCAGCACCGGATGGCCGGGTCGCACCGCGACCCCGTGCACGGCCACGCCGCCGGTCCGGGAGATCACGGTGGCGGTGTGGTCGTCCCGGCCGCGGCTGGAGCCCGCGAGCACGAGCACGAGATCGGCCGAGGATGCCGCCTCCGACACCGCGGCGGCGAGCCGCTCGGGATCGTCGGGCTGGATGTCGGTGACGATCGGCACGCCGCCGCAACGGAGCACCAGCGCGGCGAGCATCACCGAATTGCTGTCGGTGAACTCGCCGGGCCCGAGCGCTGCGCCGAGCGGGCGGATCTCGTCCCCGGTCGGGATGATCGCAACCAGCGGTCGCCGGGCGACCGCCAGGCTCAGGTACCCCGCCGTCGCGGCGACACCGAGGTCCGCCGGTCGCAGCCGGTGGCCGCCGGGCACCAGCAGCCGGCCGGCCGGGAAATCCTCGCCGACGGCGCGGATGTTCCGGCCGCGGACCACCGGGCCTGACACCACGGCACTGCCGTCGATGCCGACCGTGACCCGCTCGCGCTCCACCACCGTGTCGGTGCCCGCCGGCAGCGGATCACCGGTATCCACCCAGCTGAATCCCGACGCCGGCACCCCGGCGGAACCGAGGGCCGCCCAGCCAAGGGCGATCCCGTCCATCGCTGCGCAGGCGAAGCGCGGCGAGGCCCGGCGCGCGTGCAGCGCCGAGGCGGTCACCCTGCCGAGGGCCGCCGGCACCGGTACCTGCTCGATGACCGGCCGGCCATGCCAGCCGGCGTCCGCGCAGGCTGCCACCCACCGGGCGTAGGCGACCTGCGGGCTCGGCTGGCGGTCCTCGGCGGTCACAGGTTCATGCTCGCAGCTTCTCCGCCCCTGCCGGACCCCGACCGATCAGCCCCGGATCTCACCCGGCGGGAACGGGGTCCGGCGCTGCACTGACCGTGACCGGAACCCCGTTGAACACGGCATTGCCGGAGATGGCGTCCGCGGTCGAGTTGTCGGTCAGGGCATTCACGTTCACCCCGGGATGCTGAGCCGCAACCCGCTGGTCGGATCCGGCGTGGCCCCACCCGTGCGGCAGGCTGACCACGCCCGGCATGATCGTCTCGGTGGGCTCCACCGGCGCGATCACCTCGCCGACCGTCGACCGCACCCGGGCGTGGCTGCCGAGTCCCAGCTTCGCCACGTCACTCGGATTGACCTGCAGCGTGCAGGTGTTGCTGCCGCCGACCAGGCCCGGCACGTTGTGCAGCCAGCTGTTGTTGCTCCGCAGCTGACGGCGCCCGATCAGCACCATCTCCGGTGCCGGGGTGTCCAGCAGGCCACGCAACCTGGCCACTTCCGGCGCCAGTTCCGCGGGCGCCATCCGCACCTGGTTCGTCGGCGTGCAGAGCACCTCCGGCAGCCTGGGCTCCAGTGCGCCGAGGTCGATGCCGCTCGGCTTCGCGCGCAGGTCGGCCAGGGTGAGCCGGTACGGGCCCGCCTTGAGCAGCGCGTCCAGCATCAGTTCGGGTGGGCTGTTGCCCTCCAGGCCGGCTCGCACCTCACCTGGGTCCGCCCCTTCGAGGGACGAGCCGGGAAGCTGGGTCGCCAGACCGAGCAGGCCGCCGAGGAGCATCTCGTGGAACCCGGCCGGATCGGCGTCGGCCCCCTGGCCCATCGCGATCAGCACCAACCGCGCCATGATGTCCTCCTCGGACATCTGGTCGGGCTCGAGCGGCAGCGCCGGCGTGGAGAACCGCGCGTAGTTGCGCACCGTGATCATGGTTTCCAGCAGGTCGTAATGCGGCATCTGCAGCATCCGCGGCGGCGGCAGGATCACATTGGCGAGCTTGGTGGTCTCGTTCAGGTACGGGTCCACGCAGACCATGAAATCCAGGTTCTGCATGGCCTTGCCGAGCCGCGGGCCGTTCGGGGCCGACAGCACCAGGTTGCCGGCCACTACCAGCAGCGCCCTGACCTGGCCCTCGCCCGGCGTTTCCATCTCGTCCGCCAGGGTGGCCACCGGGAACTCGTCGAGCATCTCGGGCATGCCGCGGACCCGGCTGTGCCAGCGGCCGTAGGTGAACGGCTTCGGACCCCACGGCATCTGCAAGGTGGCGGCCTTGGCGAACATCACCCCGCCGGGGCGGTCGAAGTTTCCGGTCAAGATGTTGATCACGTCGACCAGCCACTGGCTCAACGTGCTGAAGTCGGCGGTGCAACTGCCCACCCGGGAGTACACCGCAGCGGTCGGAGCGGCGGCCAGCTCCCGTGCCAGACGCTTGATGGTGCTCGCCGGCACTCCGCATGCCGCGGAAACGGCCTCCGGCGGGAACCCGTCGGCAAGCTCTCGCAGCTCGTCCAGGCCCTCTACGTCCAAGTCGATCGACGTGCGGCTCTCCGTGAGCAGGGTGTGGACGATGCCGAACAACAGCAGCGAGTCGGTGCCGGGACGGCTGAACACGTGCTCGTCGGCCATGTCGGCAGTCCGGGTCCGCCGGGGGTCGACGACCACGAGCTTGCCACCGCGGCGACGCAACGCCTTGAGCCGGCCGGGGAAGTCGGGCGCGACAGCAAGCGAGCCGTGCGACTCGGCCGGGTTGGCGCCGAGAACGAGCAGGTAGTCGGTCCGGTCCACATCCGGCACCGAGATGCCGAGGCCGTTGCCGAACATGAGCCCACACGCGACGTGCTTGGGCAGCTGGTCGATGCTGCTGGCGCTGTAGACGTTGGGGGAGCCCACCGCCTGGGCCAGGGCTCCCCGGTAGAGGATGCCGCCCATGGTGTGGAAGGTGGGATTGCCGAAGTAGGTGGCAACGGAGGGCCGCCCATGTGCCTCGATGACACCGGTCAGGCCACGGTCGATCTCGGCGAACGCCTCGTCCCAGCTGGCCTCTCGCCACTCATCGCCGGTGCGGATCATCGGCCGGCGCAGCCGGTCCGGGTCCTCGTCCAGCTGGCCGAGGCTGGCGCCCTTGGGGCAGATGTAACCCTTGGAGAACGGGTCGTCCTGGTCCCCTCGGACGGACAGCACCTTGCCGTCGTCATCCAGGGTCAGGCGCAATCCGCAGATGGCATCGCAGATCGGGCAGGTGCGGTAAGCGGTTCTCATACGAGCTCCAGGATCGTCAGACTCCAGGACAGGGGAAATCGGTCCTCAGGACGAGGGCCCGGGCCGTCGGTCGTGCTGCGGTGCGAGGCTCCTTGCGGCAATCCTTTCGCGTGGTCAGGGTGCTACCCATCTCTGGAGTTGCCGACCTGGTACGAGCAGCGACATCGTGAGTCAGTTGCGGACAGCCGGCCCGGCCGGCGCCGGAACGCCGACCGGGCCGAGCCCAACGGCCCTGCCGGGCCGTTCCTTACGGAATTTGCGGACTGACCGGGGGGATGCCGGTGAAGGCCGCCTCGGCCACCAGCGATCCGCTGGTGGTCCGGTACTCGGTCGAGAACAGCTTGGGGTGGGACTGGTGCATGTTCTGGATGACCATCTCGTACGGGAAGTCGTCGAACTCGCCGTGGTGCTTGACGAATTCCATGTACCGCCGGTTCTCGGCGTCGTAGGGCTGGTACAGGCTGTCCGTCATGCCGTCGAACTCCAGCGGTGCCATCCGGTACAGCCGGCACAGCAGCTTGTTGAAGACCGGCGTCGCCTTCATCCACCGCCCGTCCAGCCAGACCGAGGTCAGGCCGTGGAAGAACAGGCTGCCGCCGACAAGTTCCAGCAGCTTGCCGGAGGCCAGGTGGTTGCGCACGTCTGCGAAGACCAGCCGGCTGGGAATGCCGACCGCCCGGCACGCGGCTGCGTAGACGATCGACTTGTGCAGGCAGAATCCGCGACCCCTGCTCAGGATGGAACTCGCGCGCAGGCCGTCACGGCTCAGGTCCGCGTCATATACGTCGTACAGGAGTTCGTCGCGTACGGCGTAATAGAGCAGGACGGCATTCTCCCGCGGCGTACCGCGACGCCCGGCAAGCGTGCGATCGACGAACGCCTGCACGATCGGGTCCTCGTAGTCCAGGCTCGCGGTGGCGGCCACCAGGCCAGGGGTGGCCCCGTCAACTGTCATCTTCTCTCCATCGTGCGTGGTGGAACTTCGGGCTTCACTTGACTCCGATCATGCGGGCGATCTTGCCGCGCTGGATTTCTGAGGTGCCGGAGTAGATAGTTCCGCCGGTAGCGTCCCGGAGATCCTTCTCCAGGGCGCAGCTGACCAGATATCCGCGGCCGCCGAAGATCTGCACCGCGTCGAGGGCCGAACGAAGGTTGCCCTCACTGGTCACTAGCTTGGCGACCGCTAGATCTGCCAATACGTCCTTGCCTGCCAGAAACCGCTCAGCGGTCTCGTACATCCACATGCGAGCGGTCTCGACGCCGATCTTCATATCCACGATCTTGCTCGAGATGAGCTGGTACGAGCCGATCGAGGCGCCGAACTGCTCGCGCGAGCGGGCAAACTCGATGCACCGCTCCATCCGGTGCTGCATGGTGCCGACGCTGGTGATGAAGTTGCAGAGGATCTCCCACTTCATCACATAGTCCAGCATCAGGAAGCCCTGGCCGACCCGGCCGACCACGCTCGTCGCCGGAATCCTGCAGTCGGAGAAAGACAGGTTGCCGAAGGGCGACGTGCGCAGGCCCATCTTCTCGACCGGCGGCCCGATCTCGAATCCGGGGGTACCCCGCTCGACGGCGAACACCGTCATGCCGAACGGCGTGCTGCCGGCATCGGTCTGGGCATAGATGAGGAACAGGTCCGCGACCGGGGCGTTGCTGATGAAGCACTTCTCGCCGTTCAGCACGAACTCATCATTGTCCCGGACCGCTGTCGTCTGCATGCCCGCAGCATCGGAGCCGCCCTGAGGTTCGGTGATCGCATGCGCGCCGACCCGGGTGCCGGCACAGATGCCCGGCAGATACCGGTCCTTGAGGAAGGCCGAACCGAAGCGCTGGATGGGGATGCCCGCACTGACGATCTGGGTCGCGACGGAGAAGTTCAAACCACCGTCGCGGCAGTGGTAACCGAGACCTTCGAGCACGTGCATGGTGGTGAGCAGGTCCTGCCCACCACCTCCCCACTCGCCTCCGAAAGGCAGGCCGAACAGGCCGGAGTCCCCGATGAGTTTCCACTGCTCGTGCGGGAATTCGCTGTCCTGGTCACGCTGGATGTGGTCCTCGCCCCACGCGGCAAAGCTATCGGTATAGCTTCGCCGTAGCTCCTGCTGTTCGTCCGTCCATTGACGCATGGCCCACCGCTCAGTAGTTGGAGAACTCGAGGCTGAAGTCGTGCCGCTCGTCGCCAACCAGGGCCGGTGAGAACACGCAGATCAGGCGCATGTCCTCGTGCGGCGATCCGATCAGGAAGTGCGGGTCCTTCTTGTCGAGGGCGTACATGGTGCCGGGCTCCAGCGGGTACAGGTTGCCGTCGGCGTCCTCCACCGCGCCGCTGCCGGCGATGCAGTAGCAGGCTTCGAAGTGGTTCTTGTACTCCAGCGGTGACCGGGTGCCGGCGTTGACGATGGTGTCGGTGAGCGTGTAGCCCATGCCGTCCTTGGCGGTCAGGAAGCGCCGGCTGACGCCGTTGCCCCAGTCGACGTCCTCGACCTCGGAGATGTTGCGGATAATCATGGATAGACCCTTTCTGATAATTACCCGATCGGGCTTTCCTGCCGACGGGTGGCATGGTCCACGAACTCGCAGATCGCGGTCACGGACGCGAAGTTCTTCTCGGTGATCTCCACCTCGTCGAGGGGGATGTCGAACCGGCCCCCCAGCCAGGTGATCACCCTGAGCAGGTTGATGCTGTCGATCACCCCGCTGGCGATGAGGTCGTAGTCGTCGTCCAGCTGATCCGCCTGGATGTCAGGGATGAACTCGGTGACGATGAATTCCTTGATGACGTGCGCATGTTCCATGTGTTATTTCCTGTCCAGCACGGTGCGGATGAGGGATTGCCGGTCGACCTTGCCGGTCGAGGTGATGGGTAGCGGAGCGTCGACCAGGCTGAACGTGGTGGGGATGGCCGCCCTGGGCAGCTGAAGCCGGCACCGCTCGCGCAGGGTCAGGCTGTCGGGCGAGCCGGGTGCGGCGCGCCTGACCACGGCGTGTATTCGGGTGCCGGCGGCCTCGTCGGGCACCCCCACGACCGCTGCTTCGAGCACCGCACTGTGGCCGAGCAGCACGTGCTCGACCTCTGCCAGGTTGACCCGGGTGCCGCGGACCTTGACCTCGAAGTCGTTGCGGCCGAGCAGGGAATAGACACCGTGGGCGTCCCGCCGGACCAGATCCCCGGTCCGGAAGTACGGTCGCCCGTCGTCCCCGGTGTCGACGAACTTGCCTGCGTTGGCGCTCGGATCCAGGTAGCCCGCAGTCTGGAACGGCGTGCGGGTGAGCAGCTCGCCCATCGCCGGGCCGTCGAGCACAGCACCGTCGCCGTCGACCACGAGCGCGTCCACGCCGGCGATCGGGTGCCCGATCGGCATCGCCTGATCACCGGCACTGCCTGCGAGCTCGTGGACGAAGCTGTCGTTGGTCTCCGTGCTGCCGTAGATGTTGTAGATTCTGGCGTTCGGAAACAGCGCGGGCAGCTGACCCAGCAGTTGGGCCGGCATCTTGTCTCCGGTGACGATGAGCTGCTCGACGTCGGAGAACGGCTGATCGGGATGGGTGTCGGCGAGCAGTCGGTAGAACATCGGCACCGACTGGACCACCCGAACCCGCTCGGACCGCACCAGATCAGCCAGGTACCTGCCGTCGGTGGCCCTGGCCTGATCCACCATCACGACGGTGCCGCCGACCTTGAGCGTCGCCCAGATGTCCAGCAGGCACAGGTCGAAGCTGAGGGGTGCGTAGTTGAGCACCCGGGTGCCTGATGCGATCGAGAAATGCGCTGCCGCCCAGCCGGTGAACCGGTCGATGGCGCCGGCCGTCAGCGGCACGATCTTCGGCAGGCCGGTCGAACCGGAAGTGGTCAGCAGCAGGGCCTCACCCGAGCCGTCGGCGGGCGGAGGCTCCGGGTTGGCCGTGGGAGTAACAACGAGCTGTGCTGTGCGGGGTTCGGCGTCCGGGGCGAGGTCGACCGAATGCACCTGGATACCCGCTCCGCCGTCCGCAGCCTCGGCCGCCAGCAGTGCCGAGCAGCCGGCCCGGGCGAGCAACGCAGCCAGCGCGCTCGCGCCCAACGCCGTCGACGGCAGCAGGAACGGCCGGCCGGCCATCATGCATGCGGCGATCAGCGCGATGGTCTGCGCGGTCTTGTCCGCCCGAACCGCGATCCTTCCGGACCCGCACCGGCCGGGAAGGTCAAGCTGACTGCGGGCCGACAGCGTCAGGTCTGCCAGCTCGCCGTAGGAAATGCGCTGATCGCCGATTATCACAGCAATTATATCGGGTTGAATACGGCCATATTCGAGTAGCCGGTCCGGCAGTGAAAAGGATTTGCTCATGCCGCTGTGGCCGTATTGTTGCCGAGGTGTCGAGCTATCAGCTTTCGCTGCGCAGGGGTGCCCGAGAGCAGGCTGCGATGCAGATTCGTCGGGTCCGGTTCGGGCATGACGACTAGTATGTGATTGGGCTCTGCCCCCTCCAACTCCATGGTTGCTTGACCTGAAACCGCTTCCCGAAGGCGTCGACAGGGAGATTAGTTCTGTCGTCATCGGGGCCCGACGCTGTATATCCCAAGATTTGTTAGCAAGAGCTATTCGAGGCTGCCCTCGATACTAATTCCAACAAACTGGCGGTGTCAGGTTTGATCGCTTCGCCTGCTAATTAATGAGTAATTCATGGAAACCACACGCAGGGGCTGATGCGGCGCCTGCCGCGGCGCGGCACGGCAGGAGGCGGCGCGGCACTCAGGGAGATGCTCGCCGCTGCCCCCTGGAGCATCGTTTGCGAGGACTGAGTGGACCGAACTCAGACCAAAACTGACGTGCGTTCTTACAGGGATGCAGCCCGACCTGCCCGAGCTAGAGAACGTGGAGCTTGCGAATGAATCCATCGGAGACCCTCGGAGAATCCGGTACCCGGTATCCGTTGAGCTCCCGGCAGCGAGACGCCAGCGGGCTGGCACGCGCACCCAAGCACGTCATCCCCCTGGTCCTTCGCATCAAGGGGGAGATGGATGTCGAGGCCCTCAAGGGCGCCCTCGACGATGTGGTGGAACGGCAGGAATCCCTGCGTACCCAGGTCACCTACGACGAGGTCGACGGCAACATCGGGTTTCAGGAGGTGCTGCCGCCACTGCCGGTGCCGCTGGCCGTCCGCGAGATCGAGGTACCTGCCGGCCGGTCGCGCGACGAGGTGGCCATCGACCTGCTGGTCAAGCTGAACGACGAGACGATGCTGTTCTCCGTCAAGCCGTCGGTGCGTGCCACCCTTTACCGCTTCGACGACCACGATGCGGTGCTCACCCTGCTGCTGCACCATCTCTTCTGCGACGGCTGGTCGACCGACGTGCTGCGCCGCGAGATCGCTGCCTGCTACGGCGCCCGGGTGACGGGCATCCCGCACGAGCTCGCGGCCCCCGTTCCCTACCGCGAGTTCGCGTTGTGGGAGCAGGAGTTCCTGCAGAGCGAGAAGGCGGCGGCCGCCCGGCGCTTCTGGTCGGACAAGCTCGCCGGTGCTGAGATGTTCACCATGCCGGCCGACCGGCTGAACCAGCCGGCCTCCCTCGAGTCGAAAATGGGGATCGGAAACTTCCCGATCGATCCCGACCGACTCGCCAAGGTAGCCGCAAGCGCGGCAGAGGACCGTTGCAGCGTCTGGCACGTGTTGCTGGCGGCATTCATGGTGCTTGCGGAAAAGGTCACCGGACGGTCCGATATCACCTTGTTCACCTCGAACAGTGGCCGGCAGCCGGAGTTCTACGACACCATCGGATTTTTCGTCAACACCGTCCCGATTCGCCTGCGATTCGAGGAGTGTCAGAGCCTGCGGGATCTCATGCTGCTCGCGCGCAAGGAGGTGGCCGACGCCAGGCGGCACCAATTGCCGTTCGCGACGATCCTCGAGTTGGCGCCAGACCTGATGAAAGGCGCGGCGGACCCGTATGCCCTGATGCCCATCCTGAACTACTTCATCTCACCATTGGCCCAGGACGACACCGGTTTCGCCACCAGCGTCGAACAGGTAGTCACACCCCAGGAATTGGCCACGTCATTTCTGCGCGGCGGATTCGTCTGGAATATATCGGTGGTCTCGCCGCGAGAATTGAGGTGTGGAATCGAATACGAGCCGGACGCGCTCGACGCCAGCACGCTCGATCGCTGGGGAACGGACTTCATCGACCTGATCCTTGCGGTGACCGACAGGCGGGATCAGGCGTGGCGGACTCTGTTGTAGTTGGCGGATAGGCCCGTCCGGCGGTCGACGACGTCGATCGAGGGGCGGGTCGCGGGAGGTCGTCCGGTCGCCGTTCGCGGCGAAAGTGGCCTGGGTCGATCCCATCGGGGCGGTGGGATCGGCAACTGGGCACGGAAACTCGGCAGGAATAATACCTGTCTCCGGTTCCTGTGGTGCAGTCGATCGCAGCTGTATACGCTCCGTTGGTCATGGATGGAGGGCAATGGCTCCGCAGTCACGCGGAATTACCCCTCCCGGATTGAAAGGGTCGTTGATTTGGGAATCGACAGGCGCAAGTTCCTGGCGCTCGGCGCGGGTACGGCAGCAGCTGCCGGGCTGACGGTCGCCGTGCCCAGCGGGCTGGCCAGCGCTGACACCATAACCGGACATGAAGGACAGCGGCATCGGACGGCACCGTCCAGCGCCAAGCTGGCCCGGTCGCTGCCGGGTGGCTTCACCAGCCGGTTCGCGGTCGCGAACGGCATCCGCCAGCACTACGTGATCGGCGGCAAGGGTGAGCCCTTGGTACTGCTGCACGGCTGGCCGGAGACCTGGTGGGAGTACCGCAAGGTGATGCCGGCCCTGGCCGAGCACTACCGGGTGATCGCGGTGGATCTGCGTGGCGGTGGCGACACCGACACGCCGGCTTCCGGTTTCGACAAGAAGACGATGGCTCGCGACATCCGTGAGCTCATCCGTGTTCTGGGCTACAGCAGCGTGAACATCGCCGGCCATGACATCGGATCGATGGTGGCGTTCAGCTTCGCCGCCAACCACCCCGAGGCGACCCGCAAGGTCGCGATGCTGGACGTCATGCACCCGGACGAGAGCTACTACGAGTTCCGGATGCTCCGGGCGCCGGGGCAGCCGTTCTTCCCCTGGTGGTTCGCGTTCAACCAGGTGCCGCAGCTGCCCGAGCAGTTGGTGTCGGGCCGTGCCCACTATCTGATCGACTGGATGTTTGACAACCTGCTGGTCAACCAGGCCGCGGTCAGCGACTTCGACCGGTGTGTCTACTCGGCGGCGTACAACCGGCCGGAGGGCATCCGTGGCGGAAACGGCTGGTATGCGACGTTCGTGCAGGACATCGCGGACGGAGCTACCTATGGCAAGGTGACCGCGCCGATCCTGGGCATGGTGAACAGCCTGTTCTACCCGAACATGGCGGCAGTGCTGCCCACCAGGGGCACCGACGTGACCGTGCACGAGGTGACCAACACCGGTCACTACTTCGTCGAGGAGCGGCCGCAGGTCGTCATCGACGAGTTCAAGGCCTTCTTCGGCTGATCTGGTTTCCAAGCTACGGGTGCCCGTGCCGGCTCGGCACGGGCACCCGTAGCTATGTCCGGACCATGGCAGGTTCCCGACGGTGAGTGCCGGCAGTTCCCGGCCCTGCCGGGCTGACGGCCCGACCGGTCCGACGCCTGACCGGGCTGACGCCTGACCGGGCTGACGGCCCGGCCGGCGTGGTCATCGACCATTGGATGCCGCTACCTGGAGAAGGTGCGGGACACCGGGCCTGGTTCGTGGCCGGTGGCGCTGCCAGCGATCGGTGCGGGCGGCCTGCGTACCGCGCGTGATTGCCTGTCAGGCATGCGAAATCGGGGTTGGCAGGATCGATCCGATCCTGCCAACCCCGACGTCTGTCCGGTGCCGGCTCAGCGGCTACCGCTAGGCGGCCGCCCCCACCGGCTGGCTGACCTGCGGGGCCGGGGCGGGCGCCGGGCCACGCCAGGACTTGCGAAGCACCTTCAGCATGAAGGCGGGCTTCATCAGCGCGCTCGGCGGGTCCACCATGCCGGCGGCCCGCATGTAGGCGGCCGTGATGCTCCCGTCGCGGGTCGCCGCGGCCTGCACCCGAGCCAGGTAGGCCTGTCCGATCCGCACCTTCAGTGTCCGGCGGCCGGGAACCTCCGGGTAGCTGAGGTCGACGGTGTGGGTCATCTCCCACGGGGCGTCGATGACGTCGCGAGCCAGATCGGCGAAGTACTGCAGCGGGTCCGGGGTGGCACCGCTGTGCAGGTGCGAGCGAAGCACCAGCGCCGACAGCGCCGCGACAGTCTGCCCCTGGGCGTAGACCGGGTTGAAGCAGGTCACCGCGTCACCGGTCACCAGCAGCCCGGTGGGGAAGCTGGTCATCCGCTCGTAGTGCCGCCGGATGGTGGTCGGGAAGCGGAACGCCACCGGCTCGTCGAGGGGATCGGCGTGCTGCAGGGCGTCGTAGATGTCCGGCACCGCGAGCGACTTGACGAAGTCGTAGAAGCCGGCCTGGTCGGTCGGCGGGTGGTCGCCCAGCAGGCCGTAGACCGTCAGTTCCACCTTGCCGCCGTCGGTCTTGGTGAAGATCGCGCCGCGGGGCACCCGCGGGGAGGCCACCGGAATGATCGCCAGGTCGCCCTGCCAGGGGTCCTCGCGCAGCGTGTAGTGCTGCGTGACGTAGCCCAGGCCGATCTTGGTCTTCTCCTCCTCGACCTGCGGATACCCGAGCTGCGAGAGCCAGAGCGGCGTGCGCGAACCGCGCCCGGTCGCGTCCACGACCAGGTCGGAGCGCAGCGTCTCCTCCGGGTTGTCGCCCTGCACGCCCTGTACGCGCACGCCGGTGACCTGGCTCTTGTCCGGCGTCGTCACCAGGCCGAGGATCTCGTGCTGCTCCAGGAACCGCACCGCCGGCAGCGCCTGGGTGCGCTCGCGGATGTAGCGCTCCATGACCGGCGCGGTCGCCGGCACGGCGAGCAGGTCGACGAAGTGCGGCAGGGCACGCTTGCCGTCGAAGTACCAGCGGACGTCGCCTGCCATGTCACCGCTCGGGCAGCCGTCGGCGATCATCTGCGCGGTGATGCCGGGGAACAGTTCTTCCATGACCAGCCGGCCGCGGCAGTGCAGCGCGTTGATGTGACGGCCCTGCGGGCGGCTGCGCCTCGGCCCACTGACGCCGGCCAGCCGGTCGCGGTCGACCACGACCACCTCGTCGTAGGCGTCTGCGAGCACTCGTGCCGCGAACAGGCCGGCAATGCTGCCGCCGAGCACGACGGCACGCGTCTTAGTGACGTTGTCCATTTACTGTCGCTTCCTTCAAGTCTCGGATACGGGATCAAGTCAGGCAATCGACGCAGTGGCCGGTCATCCCGACTCCCGCGCTGGCGATTACGCCATCCAGCGTGCCTAGGCCAAATTCGCACCTGACGATCGAACGGGCATCTCCTAACGTGCCGGTTCAGCCAGGCGGTACGGGCGTGCTCGGCGACCTGAGACCGGTGCACCGAGGGGCCGCCGACGCCCTCCGACTGCCGGGCACGGTCCTCGATCGGTCGAGCCGGAAGAGGAAATCGTCGACGAATGAGCTCGGACCTCCTACGCTGGAACCAGCTGGACCTTTTCCGTACCGGATGATCGTCATCGGGGTCGGGGAATCCCGTTCTATCCACGACCCATTCTCATGCTGTGCGCGGCCCGCGACCGGATGCATCTCCGGCTGTGCGGGCCGGGTAGCCCGGCGTCACCGGTGTCACGTTGCCCAGCTGGGCGCCGAGGAGCAGGTGCCGCACTCACGAAGGTGCGGCTGCCATCCCGGCGGTGATGACATCGACGCCGCGGCCACGAAGCAGGCAGTGGCCATCCGTTCGCTACATCACCAGGGAGCCACATGACCACGGTCGGAACCGATGTCAAAGTCGATCTCGACGGCGAGACGCTCAGCCTTCCGGATCTGCGTCGCATCGCCGAGGACCACGCACCGGTGGCGCTCAGCCCGCGTGTGCTGGAGCGCGCCGCCTCAAGCCGGGAACAGTTCGAGGACACCGTGCGCCAGAACATCCCGGTCTACGGGGTGACCACCGGCTACGGCGAGATGATCTACATGCTCGTCGACACGGCCAAGGAGACCGAGCTGCAAACCAACCTGGTGCGCAGCCACAGCGCCGGCGTCGGCCCGCTGCTGAGCGATTCCGAGGCGCGTGCCTTGGTCACCGCCAGGCTGAACGCACTCGCCAAGGGGCACTCGGCGGTGCGGCCCGCGGTGCTCGAGCGCATCGCGCTGTACCTCAACGAGGGCCTCACGCCGGCGATCCCGGAGATCGGCTCGCTGGGCGCCAGCGGTGACCTCGCTCCGCTGGCGCACATGGCCAGCACGCTGATCGGCGAGGGCTACCTGCTGCGCGACGGCGCCAAGACGCCGACCGGTCCGGTGCTGCGCTCGCTGGGCATCGAGCCGCTGAAGCTGCATTTCAAGGAGGGCCTGGCGCTGATCAACGGCACCTCGGCGATGACCGGCGTCGGCGGCCTGGTGTCGGAGTACGCCCTGGCCCAGGCACGGCACGCCGAGATCGCAGCCGCCCTGGTCATCGAGGTGCTGCAGGGCTCGTTGAGCCCGTTCCAGCCGGAGGGCCACGAGGCCCGCCCGCACGCCGGCCAGATCGCCAGCGCCGCCAACATGCGTACCCTGATGAACGGCAGCAAGCTGACCGTCGAGCACTCCGACCTGCGCAAGCAGGTGGCCGCCACCAAGGAGGAGGGCCACGCCGACGTGGTCCGCTCCGACGTCTACCTGCAGAAGGCGTACTCGCTGCGCTGCATCCCGCAGGTGATCGGCGCGGTCCGCGACACCCTGTCCCACGCCCGGCTCAAGCTGGAGATCGAACTCAACTCGGCCAACGACAACCCGCTGTTCTTCACCGACCGGGAGATCTTCCACGGCGCGAACTTCCACGGCCAGCCGGTCGCGTTCGTGATGGACTTCATGTCGATCGCGCTCACCCAGCTCGGCGTGCTGTCCGAGCGGCGCAGCAACCGGCTGCTCAACCGGCACCTGAGCTACGGCCTGCCGGAGTTCCTGATCAAGGGCGACCCCGGCCTGCACTCGGGCTTCGCCGGCGCGCAGTACCCGGCCACCGCGCTGGTCGCGGAGAACCGGACCATCGGCCCGGCCAGCATCCACAGCGTCCCGTCCAACGGTGACAACCAGGACGTGGTCAGCATGGGCTTCATCGCTGCCCGCAACACGCGCCGGATCCTGCGCAACAACCACATCATCCTGGCGCTGGAGTTCCTCGCGGCTGCGCAGGCGGTGGACGTCTCCGGGCGCCTGGACCGGCTGAGCCCGGCCGGTCGGGTCACCTACGACACGGTCCGGTCGCTGGTGCCCACCCTCGAGGACGACCGCTACATGGCCGACGACCTGGAGCTGGTCGCCAGCGAGCTGGAACGCGGCACGTTCATCGATGCCCTGTCCAACGCCGGCGTCAACCTCCACTGAGGAGAGAACCCACATGACTACCTATCCGGAAGCCCAGCAGGAAACCTCACCGCTCTCCCTCCAGCAGCAGTTCCTCTGCCTGTTCGCGCAGGGCTTCGACGCCGGGCCGTTCGGCCCGCAGTACGTCGAGGTCGGCGGCTGGCGGATTCGTGGCCGGGTCGACGCCGACATCCTGCGCCAGGCGCTGGCCGATGTCGTCGAGCGGCACGAGGCGCTGCGCACCGTGATCCACCTGGAGGACGGCGGCTCGCAGAGCGTGCTGCCGGCCAGCCAGCCCGAGCTGCGTGAGGTGGAGCTGTACGAGCCACCCGGTGTCGGGCGGGACCAGCGCGCCGAGCAGCTGATGGTCGAAACCGAGGCGAGGCCCTTCGGGGTCAACGACCTCCCGCTGCTGCGGGCGGTGCTCGGTCGCTTCGACGAGCAGGATTCGGTGCTGGTGCTCAACAGCCACCACAGCGCGGCAGACGTCTGGTCGCTGCAGGTGATCCTGCAGGACCTGGCCGAGTGCTACGCGGCGCGCAAGGCAGGCAACGACCCCAAGCTGCCCGAGGCGACCCAGTACCGCGACTACGTCACCGCGCAGTTCGAGGAGGCCGGTGGTGCCGCGGTGGCCAAGTCCAAGGAGTACTGGCGCGAGACGCTGCAGGGTGCCCGGGTGCTCACCGTGCCGGTGCACCACACCCCGCAGACCCCGGGCACCAGCTACCACCGCTTCGTCACCGGCTCGCACCTGAGCACCGAGGTGATCCGGCTGTCGAAGGCGACCCGCAGCTCGCCGTTCATGGTGCTGCTCGCCGCCTTCACGGTGTTCGTCAACCGGCGCACCCAGGCGACCGACATCACGGTGCCCACCTTCGCGCCGGGTCGCCAGACCCGCTTCCAGGACACCGTCGGGTCGTTCTTCAACTTCGTACCGCTGCGGGTCAACCTGGAGGGCTGCCACACCTTCCGCGACGTGGTCACCCGCACCCGGACCGCCTGCATCGGTGCCTTCTCCCACGAGCTGCCGCTGCTGCACCTGCTCGGCGAGGCGCCCGAGCTGCTGGCCTCGGTCAGCCCCGAGGCGGTGCCGTGCCTGTTCCAGGCCGTCCAGCCGCCGTACCTGGCCCAGGCCAAGCAGGTCGGCGACCTGGAGTACACCGCGATCTGGCGGCGGGTCATTCCGCAGGTGCAGGGGTCCGAAACCCCGGACGGCATGATCTGGTCGATGCACCTCAGCCCGACCGAGGTGGTCGGTGGGCTCAGCTTCAGCCGGCACCTGTTCCAGCAGGCCGAGGTTCACCAGCAGGTGGCCGAGTTTCTCAATGTGATCGGCGAGCTGGTAGCCGACCCGGATTCATCGATCTGAGGTTCTAACTTAATGACTGTCACCGCGAACGCCGTGCAGGGCGCGGCCCTGCCATCCGAGTTCGACGTCACCCCGGCCATGCTGATCGAGCGGGCCGAGGCCATGGTGCCCGAGATCGTGGCCCGCCAGGCCGAGACCGAGAAGCGGCACTACTACGCCGAGGACACCCACCAGGCGTTCCGTGATGCGGGCTTCTACCGCATCACGGTGCCCAAGCGCTACGGCGGTTACGAGTTCGGTTTCGAGACCTTCCTGCAGGTCGCGATGATCCTGTGCCGGGCCGACCCGTCGACCGGCTGGATGTACTGCCTCGGTGCCGCGCACTCGTTGTTCGCCGGCAGCATGTTCGAAGAGAAGACCCAGGCCGAGATCTTCAGCGATGTCGACTTCATCGCGCCACTGGTCAACAACCCGTACGGGACGGCTCGGCGTGCCGCCGACGGTGGCTGGATCCTCAACGGTGTCTGGAGATACTGCTCCGGGGCGCCGTATGCGACCCACTTCATCGGCAACACCGCGATCGTGGACGAGGACGGGGCTCCACAGGGCCCGCTGCTGTTCATCGCCCCGCGCGATCGGTGGGAGATGCTCGACGACTGGGGCAGCCAGCTCGGCCTGAAGGGCAGCGGATCGCACAGCATCCAGTTCACCGAGGCGCACATCCCCGCGCACTACGGCATGCAGGTGCAGTTCGAGGAGATCTCGGTGCTCGGCGGCACGCCGGGGCAGGCCCTGCACGACCATCCGCAGTACGGGGGTGCGCCGGCCTCCTCGATGGCCCTGGAGGGCGCGCACATCGCGGTCGGCATGTGCCAGGGCGCGCTGGATGCCTACACCGAGCTGATGTTCTCCCGCACCACGATCCTGCCGCCGTTCCCGCGGCGGGTCGACGATCCGGACTTCCAGCTCTGGTACGGGCAGGCCAGCGGCATGATCGCCGCGGCCGAGACGCTGGTGCGGGCGGCGGCCCGGCGCTGGCACGAACTGTCCGAGCAGCCGCTCGGGACGTTCACCCCCGAGGAGGACCTGCGGCTGGCCATGCTGGCCCGGGAGGGGACCGACCTCGCCTGGCGGGCCGTCGACGAGATCATCCAGCCGACGGCCGGCAGCACCTCGGTGCGGCCGGGGGAGCGCCTCGAACGGATCTGGCGAGACCTGTCCACCGGCCGGACGCACGCCAGTTCGGCCATCCTGCTGCCCACTCTGGTCAATCGCCTGTACACCCAACTGCGGTTGCAGAGCGGGCGCTGATGACGCGCCCGCTCACCGGCGACGAGTACGTCGAGAGCCTGCGCGACGACCGGGAGATCTTCCTCTACGGCGACCGGGTCAAGGATGTCACCACGCATCCGGCGTTCCGGAACCCGGTCCGGATGACGGCCAGGCTCTACGACGCGTTGCACGACCCGGCCAACCGCGAGGTGCTGACGACGCCGACCGACACCGGCTCCGGCGGCTTCACCCATCCCTTCTACCGCACACCGCACACTGTCGAGGACATGATCGCCGACCAGCGGGCGATCGCGGCGTGGTCGCGGATGAGTTACGGCTGGATGGGGCGAAGCCCCGATTACAAGGCCTCGTTCCTCGGCACGCTCGGGGCGAATGCCGAGTTCTACGCGCCGTACAGCGCCAACGCCGAGCGGTGGTACCGCGAGTCGCAGGAGAAGGTGCTGTTCTGGAATCACGCGATCGTGCATCCGCCGGTGGACCGCAACCTGCCGCCGGACCAGGTGGCCGACGTCTACATCCGGGTGGAGCGGGAGACCGACGCGGGGCTGATCGTCAGCGGGGCGAAAGTGGTTGCCACCGGATCGGCGCTGAGCCACTACAACTTCATCGCGCACTTCGGCTTGCCGTTGCGCAAGAAGGAGTTCGCCCTGATCGCCACCGTTCCGATGGGGGCGAGGGGGGTCAAGCTGATCTGCCGGCCGTCCTACGGCGCGGCCGCGGCGGCGATGGGCAGCCCGTTCGACTACCCGCTGTCCTCGCGGCTGGACGAGAACGACACCATCCTGATCCTGGACAAGGTGCTGGTGCCGTGGGAGAACGTGTTCGTCTACGGCGATCTCGGCAAGGTGCAGATGTTCGCCGGCAGGTCCGGTTTCTCGGAGCGTTTCACCTTTCACGGCTGCATCCGGCTGGCGGTCAAGCTGGAGTTCATCGCCGGCCTGCTGGCCAAGGCCCTCGAGCTGACCGGGACGAAGGACTTCCGCGGCGTGCAGACCCGGATCGGTGAGGTACTCGCCTGGCGCAACCTGTTCTGGGGCCTGGCGGACGCGGCCGCGCGCAATCCGGTGCCCTGGGTGAAGGGTGCCCTGCTGCCTAACGCCCAGTACGGCATGGCCTACCGCTGGTTCGCCCAGATCGGCTACCCCAGGGTGCTGGAGATCATCCAGCAGGACGTGGCCAGTGGCCTGATCTACATCAACTCCAGCTCCGACGACTTCGCCAACCCGGAGATCCGTCCCTACCTCGACCGGTACCTGCGCGGCTCGGACGGCTCGACCGCCGAGCAGCGGGTCAAGGTGATGAAGCTGTTGTGGGACGCCACCGGAACCGAGTTCGCCGGCCGGCACGAGCTGTACGAGCGCAACTACGCCGGCAACCACGAGAACGTCCGGGTGGAGTTGCTCAACGCCCAGCTGATGTCCGGGCAGCTAGACGGCTACAAGGCCTTCGCCGACCAGTGCCTGAACGAGTACGACCTGAACGGCTGGACGGTTCCGGATATGTGGGCACCGGACCGCCCACCGGGGCTGGCCGGCCTGGAACAGGGCTGACAGCAGGTAGGCCCCGCTGCGGCCGCCGGACGTTACACACATCGATCCTCGGGAGCTGTTTGATGGACCAAGACCTGCCCATTGTCATCGACGGGTTCGGCAGCGACATCCATGGCGAGTCGGCCCGGTTGCGGGAACGGGGGCCGGTCGCCCAGGTCGAGGTGCCTGGTGGCCTGGCGGCCTGGTCGGTGACCGGCTACTGGGCCGCCCGGCACGTGCTGGCCGACGAGCGGTTCTCCAAGGATGCTCGGCTGCACTGGCCCGCCTATGCAGAGGGCACCATCAGCGAGGACTTCCCGCTGCTGAACTGGGCCCGGATGGACAACATGTCGACCGCGCACGGGGAGGTGCACGCCCGGCAGCGCCGGCTGGTCGCGGGTGCCTTCAGCGCCCAGCGGGTGGCGGCGCTGCAGCCGCGCATCGAGCAGCTGGTGGCAGGCGTGCTGGACACCCTTGCCGAACGTGCGGCGAACGCTCCGGACGGCGTGGTCGATCTGAAGACCGAGTATGCCCATTCGGTCGCCTCCCTGGTGATCGGCGAGCTGCTGGGGGTCCGGCCGGAGGACCGCGACGACGTGCTGGGCCGGGCGGGATACGTGCCGGCGAACCAGCAGGAGATGCGGGCCGAGTTCCTGCGCCACCAGAAGGCCGTCACGGCCCTGGTGGCGGTGAAGCACCGGGAGCCGGGCGAGGATCTGATCAGCGACCTGATCGCGGCCCAGGCAGCCGCCGGCCCCTCGTCGGATGAAGAGGTGGTTTCGCTGGTGTTGCTGATGCTCAACACCGGCACCGAGCCCGCCAAGAACCTGATCGTCAATGCCGTCCTCGCGCTGCTGACCCGGCCGGACCAGCGCGAGCTGGTACGCGAGGGACAGATCAGTTGGGATGACGTGATCGAGGAGACGCTCCGGGTCGACGCACCGGTGGCCATGATGCCGTTCCGATATGCGGTGGAGGACGTGACCGTGGAGGGCGAGCGGATCGCGCAGGGCTGCCCGGTGCTGGTCAGCTTCGCCGCCCCGGGCCGCGACCCGGACCTGCACGGCGCCGACGCCGCGGAGTTCGACGCGCGCCGGACCGACAAGCGACACCTGGCCTTCGGCTACGGCGCGCACCGCTGTGTCGGCCAGGCCCTGGCCCGGATGGAGGTTCGCATCGCCGTCCAGGCCCTGTTCGCACGCTTCCCCGACCTGGCGCTCGCAGTGGCGGCGGACGATCTCGCGCCGCAGCCGACCTTCATCATGAACGGGCGCGGTTCGCTGCCGGTCCGGTTGAGCGCCGCCAGCTCCTGAACGCCCGGCACGGGCCCTCCGACCGCCACCGCGGACGATCTCGACGAGAGCGCCGCGGTGGCGGTCGTGGGTTGCCGGATATCAGAACAGGCCCCGGGCGTGGGGCCATCCGAGGACGCTGCCGTGGCCGGCGACTGTGGCGTACCGCGGTCGGGATCTTTCGGCGAACATGGCTCCGCGCTCTTGCCTCCAGATCCTGGAGGCAAGAGCGCGGTCGGGTCCTGGCCGCAGGGGCCGCCGTCGGCTTCGTGGGCCTGCTCTCGGCTGGGCTGCCCCGGTACGGCCAGGCAAACCTGTCAGGCGCCGAGCCGGATCCGTTCGGCCTCGGTCTGCTGCATGGTGTGCAGGCCCTGGCTCTCGCCGTTGGAGTCCACCCGCTGGGCATAGTCGTCGAGCAGCTGCTGGGCCTGGTCGTTGGCCTGCGCGAGTCGCGCGGTCACGTCGGCGTCGGTGGTCAGTACGTCGTGCATGGCCTGCACCGCGGCGCTCTGGATGGGCAGGAAGTTGCCCCACACCACGCCCCGGGTGGCGTAGGAGTCCGTGGTTTCGCGGATCTGGTCGATCGCGGCGCGGTAGTAGGGATGCCGGTCGAACCAGCCCTCACCGGTGAGCAGCTCGATCGAGGCCTCGGTGGTAGGAACGAAGGTTCGCCCGTGGTCGTAGACGGCGGTGGCGTTGCGCGGGCTGTTCATGAACTGGCTGAAGGCCAGTGCGCCGTCGCGGGTCCTGTCGTCCAGCCCGGCCCGCAGCCAGAGCGACTCGCCACCGATGAGATTGCCCACGTAGGGCGCGTTCTCGTTGTACGGCATCCGGCTGGCCTGTACCTCGAAGCCGGCCCTGCGGCCGGCCCGCACGATCGGGCCGGCTTCCACCGAGGAACTGAGCATCATCGCCACGTCGCCGGCGGCGAAGGCCTCCATGCAACCCCACCAGTCGGAGGACTTGCCGGTGTAGTAGTAATGGCCTGCGCGGTGCAGATCCCGCCACCAGGTCACGTAGGCCTGCATCTCGGGGGACAGGTACTCGACCTTCTCGGCCCGGCCCGATCGGCCGTTGTCGTGGTCGGCGAGCAACGCGCCCTGCTGGGCCACCGACATCTGGAAAAGCCAGCCGAAATTGGGCCAGGTGATGCCGCCGCGGCGAGCACCCTGCCGCCCGGCCAGCGCGGCGCAGGCGGCCTCCACCTCACCCCAGGTGCTCGGTGGTTCGGTGATGCCGGCGGCGCGCAGTGCGTCCATGTTGGAGAACAGCACGATGGTCGAGGTGTTGCGCGGCATCGACCGCATGTCGCCGTCGAAGGTGTGGTAGGCCCGCATGTTGGACACCACGTCGTCGAGGACCACCGGCTCGCCGAGGATCTCGTCCCGGCCGCCGATCTCCTTGGTCACCGAGCTGAACAGCGGGTTGCCGTCCGCGTCGCGGATGTCCTGCGCCTCCTGCAGGAAGGTGTACTGGTAGGAGGCGAGGTGCGGTGCCGATCCGTCCCGCGCGGCCCGGTTCACCTCCCGCAGGTAGGCTCCCACCCCGACCGCCTCGATCACGACCTCGTACTCCGGGTGCTTGCGGTTGAACATCTCTGCCTGTCGCCGGATCGGGTCGACCAGCTGCTGCCACATCGGCCAGCGGTTGAGCCATACGTTGATCGTGGTCTTCTCGGCAGATTCGGGCATCAGTCTCGCCATCTCGGTCGGTGTCGGGAGAGTTTTCTCGGACCTTGATGCTGCGCACCGCCCACGGCGGTCGCATCTCCACCATTGCCGGGGACCAGCCACCCGGGCACGCGGCGAGAGGACGGACCGGCTCGAAGGCCGCACCGTAATGGGGATGTCCGCCATGACCGCACCCGCGTCCCAGCCTGCCGTGCCGGTGTCGCTGCTCGTCCGGCAACGTGCCGAGCAGGCGCCCCAATCCACTGCCGTGTCGTGGGATGGGGCTTCGATCAGCGCGCAGGAGCTCGACCGGCGCGCCGCGCGGATCGCCGCTGCCCTGACCGGGCTGGCCGGCCGGCCGATCGCGGTACGAGTGCCCGCCGGCCCGGACCGCTACGCCGCACTGCTCGGCGTGCTGCGGGCCGGCGCCGTGCTGCTCTGGTCCGGTACCGGCGCCACCGGTGAGCGCGGTCGGGGCATCCTCGACGCGATGGCCCCGGCTGCCGTGCTGACCGGCCCGGTCGCCGACGAGCTGAGCAGCGAACACACCGGGCGCACCGGTGTTCCACTGATCGACGTGACCGCGCTGCCGGACGCGACCTCGACCGAGCCGGACGTGCCGCTCGATGCCTGGGCCTATGTCGCGCACACCTCGGGCTCCACCGGCCGGCCTAAGGGAGTGCCCCAGACGCACGCCGCGCTGGCGCAGTTCAGCACGTGGTTCGCGGCCGAATTCGGGCTCGCGCCGGGCGTGCGGGTGGCGCAGTGGGTGTCTCCGGACCACGATCCCGCGCTGTGCGAAACCTTCGCCACGCTGGTGGCCGGCGCCGTGCTCTGCCCGGTACCGGAACCGGTGCGTGCCCATCCGGGCCGGCTGCTGGCGTGGCTGGCCGCGGAACGGATCGACGTGCTGCAGACCGTGCCGAGCTTTGCCCAGCAGTTGCTGGTGGAAAGCACCGAGCGCTCCGGGGTGCCACTGACGCTGCGCCGGCTGCTGCTGATGGGCGAAGCCGTCTCCGAAGCCCTGGTGGAAGGGCTGCAGGCTGCGGCGCCCGACCTGGTCCTGGCCAATCTGTACGGGCCGACTGAGACGGTGGCCGCCACCTGGCACCGGATTCCGTTCGGCAGCAAGGGGATCGTTCCCATCGGGCTGCCGATCCCGGGCCGGGTGGTGCTGCTGCTCGACGAGCTGGATCGTGAGTGTGCGGCCGGCGAGGTGGGCGAGATCGTGGTCGGCAGCCCGTACGTGACTCCGGGCTATCTCGGCGCCGAACCCGGCGATCCGGTCTTTCGCGCGGTACCCGGCCATGGCCCCGGGCCCTGGTATCGCACCGGGGACCTCGCTCTGCGCCGTGCCGACGGCCTGCTGGAGTTCCGCGGCCGCCGCGACCAGCAGGTGAAGATCCAGGGACACCGGCTGGAACTGGCCGAGGTCGAGACCATGTTGCTCGAGCACGGATCCATCGCCGAATGTGCCGTACTCGGCTCGGCCGGCCCGGACGGCATCGTCAACAAGCTCATCGCCTACGTGGTGCCCCGCAACGAGCCGTGCCCGGCGCAGTGGCGTGCTCACCTGCGGCAGCGATTCGGCGAGGTGATGTTGCCGGTGATCTTTCGAACCGTGCCGGATGCGCTACCGCGCAACGAGGTCGGCAAGGTCGACCGCCGGCTGCTGGCCGAACTGGTCCGGCAACCGGCCTAGCCGGCCGGGCCGGGGATAGCAGGTCGGAAGATGCGTTGCCCTGACCCCGGCGACCAGAGTTCTACCCAATGCGTCAGAAACCAAGGAGGATCGATGACCACAGTCACCACGCTGCCGCGAAGCGAGTTGCTCAGGCGTGCGACCGAGCTCGGCCCGGTCCTGCGCTCGAACGCGCAGGCTTCGGAGGAGCGTAGGCAGCTCAGCGATGAGGCGCTCGAGGCGCTGGGCGGCTCGGGCCTGTTGCGGATGCGGGTGCCGCGACGATACGGCGGCTACGAGTCCGACATGCGCACCGTGGCCGAGGTGCTGGCCGAACTGGCGCGCGGTGACGGCTCCGCCGCCTGGACCGCGTCGGTCTGGATGATCAGCAGCTGGATGGTCGGCCTGTTCCCGGACTCCGTGCGCGACGAGGTGTTCGCCGATCCCGACGTGCGGATCAGCGGCATCCTCAGCCCCGGTGCGATGGCCGCGCCGACCGACGGCGGCTACCTGGTCAGCGGCAAGTGGTCGTTCAACACCGGCTGCCAGCAGAGCGACTGGAACGTCAACGCCGCCGTCCGGCCCACCCCGGACGGCCAGTTCGAGCCGGTCATGGTGCTGATCCCGATGAGCGATCTGCACGTGATCGACGACTGGCACACCGTCGGCATGCGCGGTTCCGGCAGCGTCACGACCGTCTGCCAGGACCTGTTCGTGCCGGAGGACCGAGTGCTGCCGGTGGGTCCGGTGATCTTCGGCATGCACCCGATGCAGCAGGACCCGGCCACCCCGATGTGGCGGGCACCGTTCATGCCGGTCGCCTGCACGACCGTCGGCTCCGTCGCCTACGGCCTGGCCGAGGCTGCCAAGGATGCCTTCCTGGAGCGGCTGCCCGGTAGCAAGATCACCTACACCGACTACACCGAGCAGAGCGCCGCACCGCTGACCCACCTGCAGATCTCCAGCGCGACGGTCGGAGTGGACGAGGCGGGCTACCACGTTCGGCGCACCGCGGACCTGATCGACGACAAGGCGGCGTCCGGCGAGCAGTGGAGCCTGGAAGAGCGGGCCCGAGCCCGGCTGGACCTGGGTGCCACCTGCCTGCGTGCCAAGGAGGTCGTCGACGTGCTGGCCAACGCCAGCGGCGGCACCTCGCTGTACAACAGCGTGCCGATCCAGCGGATCGAGCGTGACATCAAGGCGCTCAACCTGCACGCGATCATGCACCCGGACACCAACTACGAGTTGTACGGGCGGATCGCGTGCGGTCTGGAACCCAACACCCAATACATCTGATCCCGCCTGGAGAAGGAAGAATATGAGCACCCAGCAGTCCGCTCTCAGCACGGAAGAAATCACCCAGCGGGTCAGGGCGATCTGGACCGACATCCTCGGCCCTGGCTCCGATCGTCCCGGTGCCACGTTCTTCGAACTCAACGGGCAGTCGATCGCCGCGGTGCAGATCGCCGCGGCGGTCGAGGAGCAGGTCGGCATCGCCCTCGACATCGGTGACCTGTTCGAGGACCCGGACGTGGAAACCCTGACCAGCGTCGTCCTCGCCAGGTCCGGCAACTCGGCAGGCTGATCGTGTCGAGCACGCAGACCGCCAAGCTCGAACTGACCCACGTGCGCCCGGACGCCGATCTGGAGCACGTGGTGGCGATCCTGGAACGCGACGGCGGGGTGATCGTCGAGGATTTCGTCGATGCCGAGACGCTCGCCGGCCTCCGGGCCGATCTCGAACCCGGCCTGGAGGCGGCCGCCTACAGCGAGAGCGGTTACGACGGGCAGAAGACCAAGCGGCTGTCCAGCCTGTTCCAACGGTCGAAGCACATGAGCACCGTCGTCACCCAGCGGCTGTACCTCGGTTCGGCCCGGCGGTTGCTGCAACAGCCGACCCACATGTGGATCGGCAAGGTCCGGATGGAGGTGACGCCGAGCATCCAGGTCAGCTTCACCCAGGCGATCAGGATCGATCCGGGCCAGGGCCGGCAGCCGTTGCACCGCGACGACGCGATGCACCTGTGGCGGCATCCGGGACCGCCGTGCCGGCTGCAGTTAATGCTGGCCCTGACCGATTTCACCAGCGCCAACGGTGCGACGCTGCTCATCCCGGGCAGCCAGCACTGGGACGACGAGCGGGCTCCGGCGTACTCCGAGACCATCTCGGCCGTCATGCCGGCGGGCTCCGCGCTGCTGTGGCAGGGCGGCGTCTACCACGGTGGTGGGGCCAATACCACGGATGCGTCGCGTTACAGCCTGTCCGTGGCACTGGACCTGGGCAACCTGCGGCAGGAGGAGAACCAGTACCTCGCCGTTCCTCGCGAAATCGTGCAGACCCTGCCCGACGAGGTGCAGCGGCTGCTCGGCTGGGAACGCTGCCCGCCGGGTCTGGGCCAGGTCGAAACCCAGGATCCGATGCTGCTGCTGGAGCAGTCCCAGCAGGAGCTGGCCACCAGGCCACGGGGAGCTAATCCGCTGACCTAGCAGCCCGCCGCGGCTCTCCGCACCAGGGGAGTCGCGGCGGTCCGCTGTGCGCCCTGGCCGGGTGCCTGCGCCATGACCAGCCGGTGCGCGCTGCTTCGGTAGCGCGCACCGGCTCTGGCATATGGGCGAGATGCCATCCACCGCCGGCTGCCGCGCCGACCCGGCTCGGGTCGGGTCGGGTTCGGTCGACGACCGTACCGATGTGCCGGTCCAGGCGTGTTGCACGCCTGAACGGGAAGGATCGTCATGGATGTAACCGACAACACCGCCGCCCCGCTCGCCGGCCGGCGTGAGTGGTTCGGGCTTGCCCTGCTCGCCCCGTTCGGCCTGCTGCTGTCCATCGACGCCAGCGTGCTGTTCCTGGCACTTCCCGAGCTGAGTGCGAGCCTCAAGGCCGATGGCACCCAGCTGCTGTGGATCACCGACATCTACGGCTTCCTGCTCGCCGGCTTCCTCGTCACCATGGGCAGACTGGGCGACCTGATGGGCCGGCGTCGGCTGCTGCTCACCGGTGCCGCCTGCTTCGGGATGATCTCGGTGCTGGCGGCCTACTCGACCAACGCCACGATGCTGATCGTCGCGCGCGGCCTGCTCGGCATCGCAGGCGCGACGATCGTGCCGTCCGCGGTCGCCCTGATCGGAACGATGTTCCCGCATCCGAAGCAACAGGGCATGGCCATCGCCGTGTTCATCAGCTGCTTCATGGGTGGCGCCGTGGTCGGCCCGGTGGTCGGCGGCATCCTGCTGAGCCACTTCTGGTGGGGATCGGTCTTCCTGCTCAACGTGCCCATCATGGTGGTCATCGTGGCGGCCGGGCCGCTGCTGCTGCCGGAGTTCCGGGATCCGTCCGGGAGCCGGCTCGATGCGACCAGCGTCGTCCTCTATCTGGTTGCGATCCTCCCGCTGGTCTACGGGATCAACGAGCTGGGACACGCCGGGTGGCAGGCCGGACCACTGCTCAGCGTGGCGGTCGGGTCGGTGCTGGGCGTCGTCTTCGTGCGCCGGCAACGGACGGTGCGCGATCCACTGCTCGACCTCAGCCTGTTCCGGCACCGCACCTTCAGCGTCGTCCTCGCCATCAGCCTGTTCCACATGGCGATGCTGTCGGGGATGGGGCTGTTCTTCACCCAGTTCCTCCAGGTGGTCAAGGGCTGGTCGCCGCTGACCACCGGAGGATGGACGGTCCTCACAGCCGTCTCGATGATCTCCAGTTCGCTGATCTCTCCCCTGCTGGCGCGACGGATCCGGCCGGGCACGGTGGCTGCTGTCGGCCTCGCCGTCATGGCGGTCGGCTTCCTGCTGATCAGCCGGGTTCAGGTCGACGGGCCGGTCGGGGTGGTGATCACCGGCGTCGTGGTCGTCACGTTCGGCGCCGGAGCATTCGTCTCGGTGGGTACCGGGTTGCTGATCGCGGCGGTGCCTCCGGAGAAGATCGGGGCGGCTGCCTCGGTGTCGGAGACCGGCGGCGAACTCGGCACCGCGATGGGCATCGCCACCCTGGGCAGCATCGGTATCGCCTTCTACCGCAACCTGCTCGACGTGCCGTCGTCGGTGCCGGCCGGCGCCGGGCATTCGGCCGGCGAGAACATCAGCCGCGCCAAGGAGGCTGCCGAGGGCCTGCCGACCGCGATCGGGACGGAGCTGTTCGACGCCGCCAGGTCGGCATTCACCACTGCGTTCCAGGGCGTGACGGTGATCGCGGCGATCGTCACCGCGGCCCTGGCCGTGCTGGCCTACGCCACGCTCCGACAGGCACCACCGACGGGGGCCGCGGCTGCGTCCGGTGCAGAAGACGGTCAAGGCGATCAAGGCGGCCACGGCGGTCTAGGCGATCAAGGCGCGGAAGACACCGCAGGTCAGACAGCGGCGGCAGCCCCTGAGCCGGTGGCCGCTCCGATCGTCGACGCCGGCTAGCGCCAAGCCGCCGCTGGCGAAAGCCGCCGCTGGCGAAAGACGCCGGCCAGCGAAGGACGCCGGCTGGGAGAGCGGCCCGGCAGGCCGGATAATGGCGCGATGACCGAGCCCGCAGCACCCGAGCGGACGGCGGACGGCCGCTACATCGTGGTGAACGGCCGACGGTGGCGGGCCAGCGACCCGGCCATTCCGGACGCCCTTCGCCAGGAACTGGTGGCCGAGTTGATGGCTGCCCGCCGGGACGTCCGCACGGATCCTGCAACGGCCCGGCCGCGGGTCCAGGACGCCAAGGTGGCGCTGGGGGAGCGGGGCGATCCGTGGTGGGAGCCCACCGCCGACGGGCAACGGGTGCGGCTGGCCGCGGCGATGCGCACGCTGTTGCGGCACCGCAAACCTGAGGCGACCATCTGCCCCAGCGATGCGGCCCGGGTGGTGGGCGGCACCTCGTGGCGGGAGCTGATGGACACCGCACGCGAGGTCGCCCAGGAACTGGCCGGCAACGGGGTGGTGGTGGTCCGCCAGCACGGCGTGGACATCGATCTGGCCACCGCGACCGGCCCGGTACGGCTTGCCCGAGGGCGCCGGTGGTGACGTGCCCGACCCGGGTGGCGGGGCGGATCGTGCCGGTTTGTCGGGTCGCTCGCGGGGTGCCGAAAGTGCCCTAACCGATCACCGACGGCAAATAATTGTTAGGCTGATGTGCCTCAAGCAACGGGGCCTGGTTGGTTGATGGGCTGATTCGTGACACTTCCATACACCGTTTCCTCCGAGGAACGGTTGTGGGCTCGCGCCCACAGCAGGGCGACTCTGCTCGCCGACGTCAGCACCACAATGTCCGGCTCGTTGAACGTCCGGCGCTCGGCGCTGCGCCTGATCGCCCTGCTGCGGCCGGCCTACGCCGACTGGGTGCTGCTGGGCCTGCCGGGTCCGGACGGCAACACCGAGCTGTTCGGCGGGGCCGACGACACCGAGCTGCGCCGGGTGACGGCCGCCGACGTGGCCGCGCTGCCGACGCTGACCCGGATGCTGCGCTCCGGACAGACCGAGCTGCTGCACGTCGATGCCCGCAGCGACCAGGCCGACGGGCTGGACGAGCTGGTGCCGCACGCCGGGCTGCGCGAGCAGGCCCACCAGCTCAAGCCCGCCGACGTGCTGGGCCTGCCGCTGCTGGCGCGGGGCAGCGTGATCGGGTTCCTGGTGCTGGTGCGGGCCCAGGGGGCCGGTTTCGCGGTGCGAGACATCTCCCTCGCCGAGGAGATCGCCCGCCGTTCAGCGCTGTCGCTGGATGCCGCCCGGCTGTACCGGTCCCGGCTGGACACGGTGGCCGCGGTCCGCGCCGGCCTGGGACCGGTGCTGCCCGTGGTGCCGGACCGGTTCGGCTGCTCGGTGGTCAGCCGGTCGGCCGGTGAGGAGGTGGCGAGCAGCGTGCACTACGACGTCGACACCGTCGACGGCGATGTGTTGCTGTTCGCCGGTGCGGCGGACGGTCGTGGCATCGAGGCCGCCACCTCGGCGTTGCGGGTCCGCCAGGCGTTGCGCACCGCGTCCCGGTTCACCCGGCGGCCCCACCAGCTCATCGCCGCGGCCGACAGCGCCGGAGGCGCCGGACGCGAGCTGGGAGTGGCCTGGATCGACTGCGCCGGCCCGCTGCCGGTGCTGCGGGCGGCGACCGCGGGGCCGGTACTGCTGGTGGTGCAACGCCCCGACGGCAGCGTTGCCGAGCCGGCGACCGAGCCCACCTCGATGCTGCCTGGCGATGTGCTGCTGTGCGTCACCGGCCCGGCCGGCACCGACGATCCGGCCGCGGATCGGGCAGCGCTGCTCGCGCTGCTGCACCGCTATCGCGGCACCGGTGCCCAGGTGCTGGTCGAGGCGATCGAGCAGCACACCGTGGAACGGCTCGGTGACGTGTCCGACTTCCTCGCGGTGGCCGTGGAGTATCGCCGGTGACCTCGGCCGCCGACCGACTGGCGGTGGCCCGGCAGCGTTTCTTCGACGCGATCGACAACCTCGACGCCCAGGCGGCGACCGAGACCATCGGACAGGCGCTGCGTGACGGCCAGGACCCGGTGGACCTGATCGAGGAGGTCATCGCCCCGTCCCAGCGCCTGGTCGGCGAGCGCTGGGAGCGCGGGAACTGGACGGTGGCCCAGCAGCACGCGGCCACCGGCCTGGCCACCGCCGCGGTGTGCATGCTGGACGCGGCGATGCCGGTCGCCGATCGCGGCCTGGTGGTGCTCGCCTGCGCCGAGCGGGAATGGCACGCCCTGCCGCTGCAACTGATCGGTGCGACGCTGCGGGCCGGTGGCTGGCAGGTCAGCCTGCTCGGCTCGGCGGTCAACGCCGGCCGGCTGTCGCGCACCCTGCACGAGTTCGGCCCGGATGCGGTGGCGGTGTCCAGTTCGGTGCTGGCCAGCATTCCGACCGCGCGCCGCTGCGTGGAGGCGAGCACCACCGCGGGCATCCCCATCGTGGTGGGGGGCCCCGCGTTCGGCACCTCGGCGCAGCGTGCCCGGGCGATCGGTGCGACCGGCTGGGCGCCCACCGCCCGGGACCTTCCGGCGGTGCTGGCCACCCTGCCGGAGGTGGTGCGGTCGGTCCCGCCGCTGCCACGCGCCGTGGTCACCGAGCAGGCCGGCCTGGACGCCCAACAGGCGGCGCTGGTGAACCGGCTGGTGGCGCGCTGGCGGCTGACCGTGGGCGTCCGGCCGGATGCCACCCAGCCCGACACGGTGGCCGACCTGGCCGTCGACGTGGTCCGGCAGTACCTGCACGCCGTGCACGCGGCGGTGCTGCTCGACGATCCCTCGGTGATCTCCGATATCCACTCCTGGGCGCTGTCGGTGTTCACCGCCCGCGGCGTGGCAGATGCCCGAGCAGCCATGGCCGAGTTGCACTCGCTGGTCGCCGAAGCGCTGACCGAGTACCCGCTGTCGTCGAAGGCACTGGCCGCCGCCGGTTAGTCCTACCGGGACGAGCTGTCCGGGCTTCGGAGCAGCAGGCGCCGGACTGCCGGCCGGGCGGTTCAGCGCAGGCGGCGTGCCACCACTTCGGCCTGCTGCCACCACGACGAGGTTCTCGCCAGCTGCTCCGGCGTCCGGCAGCCCACCACGACCCGGCCGTCGGGCCCCAGCCTGCTGCGGACGAAGGCGAGGGCGAGCACCGGCAGGTCGGTCCCGAGCTGGCGGGCAACCGCCGACATCTCGGTTCGCCTGGCGACCAGGGCTTCCTCCACGCTGCGGAACAGCGCCCCGCGCGGCTGGCCGCCATAGGACTGCGCGCTGCGGGTGTCCGAGCACAGCCAGCCGTGGAAATAGGGCGCGCGGGCCTGGGTAATCGCCCCCGACTCGCGATAGCCCGGCGCCCAGTTGGCCAGGAAGTCGTCGGAGACGAGGCTGCCGTCGCCTTCCAGCCAGAGGCCCGACACAGCGTCCCGGGCCGGCCAGAGCGCGCCGGGGTCGGAGTCGGTGAGCGCGATGCCCGCCTGGTCGGCCAGCCCCGTGGCGGTGACCTCGCGCAGTTCGGGCAGCACCGTGTCCAACTCCCAGGACGGCAGCCAGCGTTCCAGCAGTACCGTGCAGAACCTGGGCAGCGTCGTTTCGGCCAGTTGCCGCCGGACGGACCGGAGAATCCAGCCGGCCGGATAGGCATCGGTGACCGGCGCGTCCGGCCGGACGTCCCGGCGCGGCACCCGGGTGGTGACGGCCAGCCCACCGGACTCGGCGAGCTGGCGGGCAACCAGCGACAGTGCTTTGCCGGCGCAGTAGTAGGGCGCGACGTCCACGGCCAGGCCGGCGGCACCGGCGGCCTGCAGCACCGCCGGTGCCGAGTCCGGGTCGGGCGGCAGGCCAACGATCATGGTCTGCATCGCCTCACCCCACCGGCCACGGGGTGCGGGTGACGCACCGCGGATCGAGCGCGCCGTCGACCGCCACCCGAAGCGACACCCGGTCGCCGACGGCCAGGCCGTACGGGTGGTACCGGAGGTAGCGCGGCGGCTGGCCGAATACTTGCCGGACGCCCTCGGCGAGGTCGCCCACCGTCGCGCCGGTCAGGACGGCCGGTAGCGCGCCTGCCGATCCGGCATCGTCCAGTTCGGCAAGGATGTCGTCGATGTGGTCGGCGGTCCGGACCAGGTCCGCAAACCCGGCCGGCTCGGCGCGCCGTCGCTGGTGCAGGGCCGTCGTATACATCATTAGCGCCTGCTGGCAGGCGGCCTCGGTGGCCAGGTCGAGGCGGAAATGGCTTGCCGCGCCCAGCGCGCCACCGTGCCGGGCGCCACGGGCCACCGCCACCACGGTGTAGGCGTGCGCGGTGCTCCACAGGCCGGCGATGGCGTAGCAGCGCAGCACGACGCCCCACCGGCCGGCCGTGCGGGTGACGGCCGGGCCGGCGTCGGGCGGCACCCGGACCGTGTGGCCCAGGCGCCGGTCGAGCAACCGCACGACCGCGTCGCGTTCCACCACCTCCAGCAGGCCGTGCAGCAGCGCATCCCGTTCGAAACCGCGGCCGTGCGCGCAGGAACCCGTCGAGTCGGGCCGGCCGCCACGGGGCGGCTCGAGGACGCCGGCGGGTTCCCCGGTCAGCAGGTCGTAGCTGGTCAGGGACCGGCCGGCCAGTTGCCAGTTGAGCTGGCACCATCGTTCGTAGAACTCGCTGTAACACCGGGCGGTGGCGGTGGCCGCCGAGCCTGCGACACCGCTGCCGGCGACGGTCAGCGAGTGGGTGCCGGTCGAGATGACCAGTTCGACGTCGGCGAAGTACAGCCCGTGCCGGAGGTCCCAGGGCAGGACGGTGACACCGCGGTCCAGCTCGGGAAGCACATCGCGAAGCTCTGCTGCCGACATCGGGCGGGTGTCAGCCTCGCAGTGCCAGCATCGGCAGCGCGGGATTGGCGCGCTCGTAGTCCCAGTCCAGCTTGCTGAAAATCCGCTCGTCGGGCGGCCCGGCGACCGACAGCAGGTCGCTGGCGACGGCCTTCCACTCCGCCAGTTCGACCGCGCCGGCCTCGGTGAGCTCGCCGTAGTCGGCGACGGTGCGCAGGCCTTGCAGCAGGCCCAGCAGGTGCCGGTGGAACCTGATCTCGGCTTCGGCGAGGACCGTGTCGTCAGCCGACTGCCGCAGCACCCGGGCCATGAACTGGCTGAGCCGGAGGAAGACGAACGTCGCGTGCAGCGTGCCATAGAGCGGCCGGGGGTCGCTGCGGATGGGGGAGGGCGCACCGACGTAGTCCTTGTTGCTGAGCATCGGAACCAGCTCGTGTGCCGCGTGCAGCCGCTGGTGCGCGGCCTCGTGCACCAGGTGGTCGGCGTAGCACAGCGGGCTCCAGTCCGGGCTGAGCCGCAGGAAGCTGGCTCCGAACAGCCGGATGTCCGAGCCACCCACGAAGTCGGATCCTTCGAGCAGCACGAGGTATTCGGTGACGAGGGAGATCTCGCCCGCGGTCTCCGGGTCCAGGGAGCGGATGAGGTCTGCGGCAACCGCCGCCCGGTCGGCGATCGGATCCGAGGACGTCGCGCCGGGGCCGGCGAGGACGCCGAGCGCGGGAGACCTGCCGGACAGCTCGCAGGTGTAGGCGTCGTACTTGCGCACCTGACGGTCGATCACCCCGGTCGAGGTGCGCACGCGCAGCGTGCCTGCCTGCCGCCAGGTGCCGCGGATCTGCTGGCCGAGCTTGGCCCTGGCCGCCGAGCCCAGCTGGGTGACCGGGTCGCCGGCGTAGGACAGGTAGCAGTCCGCGGGGCCGGCGACGCTCGGCAGCCCGCGGTCGTCGCGAAACGCCGGCAGCGCCTCCGAAATCGCCTGGCCGCGCAGTACCTGCTGGTCGAGGAGCAGGTTGCCCAGCAGCAGCAGCGCCTGCCGGGCGTCGGCCGGCCGACCCGTCTGGAGAGCCTCCAGGCCGGAGAAATAGATCCAGAAGAATTCGCTGGGAAGCCTGCCCTCGCCGGGCAGCATCCCGAAGGCGCTGATCAGCTCGGCACCTTCGGCCGGTTCGAGAATCCCCCGGCCGGCGGCGAACCGGATCACCGCTTCGAGGTCGCTGCGAACCGTGGCGTCGAACTCGGCCACCGAGGCCGCCGCGGCGGCTGCCGCCGGGGTTGCGAGCATCCCTACCCCTTCGGGGCCTGGTCCTTCTCGTCGCCGATGCCCACCTCGAGGCCGGCCACGTTCAGGGTCACCGACTGGACGGCGTTCATCTGCATCACCGCGTGACCCACGCCGCTGCTGCCGATGCGGATCGACAGGCCGGCCACGTCGGCGTCGAGGGAGGTGATCCGGTTCATCTGCATCATGGCTTTGCCGACACCGCTGCTGCCGACGCGTACCTGGAGTTCACCGTCCTCGAAGTTGATCCGGGCACTCTCAGCGTTGGACACCTGGCTCTTGTCGATGCTCTTGTCGAACTCTTCGTGACCGGATTCGGACATGGTTCCCCCAGCTGGTAGGACCGGCTACTATTCTGCAGCGCCCACAGGGTAGGGCTCGCCTGATTTCCAGGTCAAGATCACGTCGGCCGGCCCCGACGGATTAGCACGCAACCGAGCGACCCGGAGCGGGCAGATGAGACAGCTGCAGGTCCACCCCGCGTCGGTCGAACCGGCCGAGTGCCGAGCCGCGTTGAGCCGGGACGGCTACGTCCTGCTCCGCAACCTGGTGCCCCGGGCCGAGGTGGAATCGGTCGCCCGCGAGGTGCGGCAGGTGCTCACCCGGGCCGGGGTCTGCCAGCCGGACGGCGTCCTGTTGGACCCGTCCTGGAGCGAAAAGCATCCGGTGTTCGGCCAGGCGTCCCGACTGGTGGGCTTCCATCGGTTGCCGTACGGCCCCCAGCTGCGCACTTTCATGCGGGCGACGTTCGGCGAACGGCTGTACTCGCTGCCGACCAAGATCCTGCGGGCCGTCGGCCCGTCGTCCACCTACACCACGTCCGGGCGCTACGCGCACTGCGACTTCGACTTCTGGCAGGTCGACGACATGCTGACCACCTGGCTGCCACTGCAGGAGATCGGCCCCGAACTCGGTGGCCTGGCCTTGCTGCCGGGCAGCCAGCTCGGACCGCCCCACCCGCTCGAACTCCTCCCGGACGAGCCGGCCGAGTGGGCGACCAGCCGGTTCCTGCCCGGCGATGTGCTGGTCTTCCACTGCCTCACCTTCCATGCCGCACTGCCGAACCGGACGCCCACCGTCCGGCTGTCCGGAGACTTCCGCTGGCAGGCAGCCACCACGCCGGTGCCGAAGGAACTCATCAACGGCATCCCGGACGACGGCGGCGAGGCCTATGCCGGTGCGTTGCGAAACGAACCCTGGTGGGAACCGGTGCCGGCCGACGCCGCCATCGCAGCCCCCAGGTCGGGCCCGCCGCCGGCCCCCAGATCTGCCCTGGTTGCCGTGCATCCGGACCGGTTCGTCGCTCGGTAGCAGGCTCGGGGCGGTGGCAGCCGGGCGGCTGTCGCGAGATCGCCATTCGGGCAGTCATCGTGGATGTTGCCGATGGCTGCAATAAAACATTCGGCGTAGGTTGAGAACCCGGTCGGCGGTTATTTGATAAAGCACGGAAAAGCAACGGAGCGGCGTTCGTCACGACGCACCGTTGCGTACCGACATTCAGTTATCAGGACGCCTGACAAATGCGTCATCGATAAGCGGCGGGGCAGGTGTGTCTCACCGTCCGGACCCATGGTGCCCGATGCCGTTGCACCAACCGCTGCACTACCGAATACACCGTGGATCCCCATCATTGGGGCACCCGAAGGCCCATATTTCCAGGCTTGGCGACCGGTTCTCATCTCACCGACATCCAGCGGGCACCGGGCTCGAAGAGCCCTGTCGACTGCAGACACCGGACAAACCGGAACCATCCTCGAGGTGCAAATATAGAATTGCTTTGTTCGGCTATCTAATCCGTCGAACGTGGGTTAGCCTGTGCCGCGCCGGAACTCTATTCAGCCCCTGAGTCAACGGCCCGCAAATTTGAGCAGGTCCACAGAATCGGAGAATTTTCGTGACCGAGCAGGCAGTGCCGACCCGTCCCGGCAGCTACAGCGATCGCATGCACCAGAACGCGCTCACCGACACCTATCTGGCCGCGTTCGACGCCAGCGGGATCCGGCCGAGCGAGTTCCACGCCGCCGTCCAGCCGGTCACGGTCGGCACCAACATGGAGGGCCGCTGCCTGACCCGGCCGGGGTTCCTGGAGCGCGAGCAGGTGCAGCGGCTCGGTAGCGATCTCGAAACCCTGTACCAGTGCCTGACCAGCCTGCCCGACCGGCTCTTCGGCGGCGACCTGGCCTCCTTCGTGATCGCCACCGGCGTGCCGGCCCAGCAGGTCAACGCCATCGTCCGGGGTCGCGGCAGCGCCCCGAGCCGGCTGTCCCGGGCGGACATGTACGTCGACGAGACCGGCTTCCGGGTTCTCGAGTACAACATGAGCGCCTCGCTCGGCGGCATCGACGCCGCCACGCTGAGCCGGGGCTATATGCAGCAGCCGTTCATGGCCGAGTTCGCCGCCGAGCACAACCTGGGCTATATCGACACCATGGTCGAGGCCGCCGAGACGCTCAAGGCCGAGTGCGGCGTGCAGCCGGGCACCCGCCCGATCGTCGCGTTCTGCGACTGGCCGGGCAGCTACCCCGACCTCGAGGCGCAGCTGATCAAGAACACCGCCAACATCAGCAAGCTCGGCGTCGAGGCGTTTCCCTGCCACCTGGGCCAGATGCGGATCGACGAGAACTCCGAGGTCTGGGTCGGCGACCGGCACGTCGACATCATCTACCGCAGCTTCCTGATCGAGGACCTGCTCGACCCGACCGGCCCCGGCCTGATCGAGCCGGTGCTGCGAGCCGCCGAGCGCGGCAAGGTGAAGATCTTCTCGCCGATGGACGCCGAGCTCTACGGCAGCAAGGGCGCGCTGGCGCTGCTGTCCGACGAGGCCAACCGTGGCGTGTTCGACGAGCAGGAGCTCGAGGTGCTGGACCGGATCCTCCCCTGGACCCGGATGGTCCGGCCCGGGCCGGTCACGGTGGCCGACCGCAGCGTGCTGCTCGAGGACTATGCCCTCACCGCCCGGGATGAGCTCATCCTCAAGCCGGTGATGCTGCACGGCGGCAGCGGCGTGGTGCCCGGCTGGCAGACCGACCCGCACACCTGGGCCGGCATGGTCAAAGACGCCATGGACGGCGAGTTCGTGCTGCAGCGGCGCATCCACCCGCATACCGAGCTGTTCCCGTCCGACGAGGGACTCAAGGAGTACCTGCTGGTCTGGGGCGCCTTCCTCGGCGCCCGCGGCTACTCCGGGGCCTTCCTGCGCGGCGGTCCGGCCGAGGCGCAGAGCGCGGTGGTGAACACGCTGACCGGCGCGTCCGGCTCCTGCTGCTTCTCCGAACTTCCATGAACCGGAAGTCCCCTTCCCTGAAAGGGAGTCCCTGAATCCGGACTCTCCGCATCGGGCGAGCAATCCCGACCCGGACCAGCCGGGCGCCGTCGCGGCCACCCGCGCGACGGCGCCCGGCCTCCAGCCTTGCGGCGCACCGTACCGGCGGCTGGTACGCCACCAGCGCCCCGTGGCGAGAGTTCAGCCGGCGAAGCGGAGCCGGCCTAGCAGCCGAGCGGTGAGCAGGCCGTCGGCAAGCCCGAAGCGCACCAGGTCGTCGAAGGCGCGCTGGTCGTTCCGGGCGGCGCGCAGGCCGGCGTCGGTCAGCGCGGTCCAGCCACCGAGCCGGGCCAGCGCGGTGGTGTGCCGCAGATGCCGCCCCAGCCGCCGCCGGGTCGCCTGCCGGTACAGCGAACCGGCGTTCCCACCCGTGGTCACCGCCCGGGCAGCGGCCCGGCCGGCCAGCGCGCCGGACACCACCGCGTAGAAGATCCCTTCACCGGTGAAGGGATTGATCATCGACTGCGCATCTCCGGCCAGCAGTACCGGGCCGTCCGGGATGGCCGGCCGCCCGGACGACAGCGGCAGCCGGTGCGCGCGCAGGTTGTCGGGCTCGCCCAGGCCCGGCAGCAGGGCCTGCATCCCGGCCAGCAGGTCGGCCCGGCGCACCGGTTCGCCGCCGAGCAACTCGCCGTAGCCCACGTTGGCGCGGCCACCGCCGATCGGGAAACTCCAGGCGTAGGCGGGCCAATGTCGATCGGTCATGGTGATGAACTGGCTGCCGGCAACGCCACCAAGCCCGGCCGGTTCGGTGGCGTAGCCGCGAATGGCCAGCGCGACCCGCCGGCCGGATGACCTGCCGACCCCGGCCAGCTGCCGGCGCACCACCGACTCGGCGCCGTCCGCTCCGATCAGCGCGCGGGCCTGCAGCGCCCGGTCCAGTCGAACCCGGCCGGCGGCCACCTCGACCCGGCGGACCGGGTGCCGCCGCACCTCGATGCCACGCTCGCGCACCTGGTCGACCAACCTGGCGTCGAACACCTGCCGCGGCAACACGTGCACCGGGTGCCGCATCCGCCGGTGCACCAGCACCCCGCCGGGCGAGCGCAGCGCGAGGCCGGTCACCGCAGCGGTGCCGGCGAAGAGCCGGGCCAGGTCGACGCCGAGGCTCGCCAGTTCGGCGTCCACCTCGTGCGCGATGCCGTCCCCGCACGGCTTGTCCCGTGGAAAGTCCGCACGGTCGACCACCAGTACCGACAGCTGCGGTTCGGCCTGGGCCACCGCCAGGGCCGCCGCGCAGCCCGCCGGTCCGGCACCTACCACGATCACGTCGTAGCCGGCCGGACTCATCCTCCCACCCTAGGGGCGCAACCGGGTTTTCCGTTCGGCCGCCTGGGACTCAGCTCGACAGCGGGCGTGGCCGGTGCTCGACCCGGTCGGCCAGCCGGCGCAGCGCCTCGCGGTTGCGCATCCGCAACAGCCACCGTTGCACCGGATTGTCCAGCCAGTGGCCCGGCCCGGCGGTGGGGGCCTCGCGGATCGTCACGTCGGTCAGCGACGGCGCGCGCTCGTCCAGCACGATCTCGACGGTCGCCTCGCCCAAGGGCCAGCCCTTGGCGCGCATCAGCAACCGGCGACCGGGCTCGCACGCCAGCGACTCGGTGTCGTCGGCGATGACCAGCGGCCAGACGCCGACCTTGTGGTGGATCTTGTTGCCGACCTCCGGCCAGCCGGCGTCGACGTCACGGATGTGGGAGGCACCCACCACCCATCCCACATAGGCCCAGCCGTCGGCAAGCTCGGCGAAGATCCGGTCGGCGCCGGCGCGAATCTGCGCGTGCACTTCGGTCATCGGTGCAGCAGGCATGCGGCCCCTTTCGGCAGGCGTGGGTTCCCACGCTCCTCGGCTGCCGGCTCAGCCTTCTAGACCGTAGCGCACCCTCGGGGCATCCCGGTCGCGCCGGCCGGGGAGAGGAACCACCGGTCGGGTTTGCACCCGGCTCACCGGACGGCCTAGTTTTGATTTCAGGAGCGAAAGACCACCGGACGGCTGAATCACCAGCTGCGGCACCAGATCGCTCGCGGGCAGGTCCCGCGAGCCGGCATTCGCCAAAGCCCCTACCGACAGCGCCCCCCGCATAGCCCGGCGGTGGCGCCGTAGCCGAGAACCCGGAGCATCGATGACGAACCAGACCTCTCGCGAACCCGATCGGTTGACCGACCTCAGCGACACCTCCTGGAAGGGTGTGTTCAAGCGCTCGGTCAAGGAGTTCTCCAACGACAACCTCTCCGACTGGGCGGCGGCGCTCACCTACCGCGGGGTGCTGACGCTGGCCCCGGGGCTGCTGGTCATGGTCTCGATCCTCGGCCTGCTCGGCGACTCCGCCAGCCAGAAGCTGCTGGACAACGTCAGCCAGCTCACTCCCGGCGGCGTCCGCTCGGTGCTCGAGCAGGTGCTGAACAGCGTTCAGGCGCGCGGCAGCGCGGGACTGGCCGCGGTGCTGGGGGTGCTGATCGCCTGGTGGTCGGCGTCGGGCTACATCGCGGCGTTCATGCGCGCCTCGAACGCGATCTATGAGATGGGGGAGGGCCGGCCGATCTGGAAGACCATCCCGTTGCGGCTGGCGATCACCCTGGCGATGGCGGTACTGGGGGTGCTGGCAGCGGTGATCGTGGTGTTCAGCGGCCCGCTGGCCGACCGGGTGGGCCACGCCCTGGGCGTCGGCGACACCGGCCTGCTGGTCTGGAGCATCGTGAAGTGGCCGGTGCTGGTGGTGATCGTCAGCGTCATGCTGGCGGTGCTTTACTACGCCGCACCCAACGTCAAGCAGCCCGGCATCCAGTGGATCAGCCCGGGCGGGGTGCTCGCCGTGCTGATCTGGATCATCGCCTCGGCGGGTTTCGCGTTCTATGTCGCGAACTTCGGTTCGTACAACAAGACCTACGGATCGCTCGCCAGCGTGATCATCTTCCTGATCTGGCTGTGGATCACCAACATCGCGATCCTGCTCGGTGCCGAGTTCAACGCCGAGTTGCAGCACGCCCGGGCCATCGAGGCCGGCCAGCCCGCGGACCAGACCCCGTTCGCCGAGCCGCGCGACACCCGCAAGCTGACCCCGGACAAGCAGAAGCAGGCCACCGGCCTGGAGGTGGACTAACCACCCTTCAGGCGGGCAGCTAGTCCCCGCTGCCGTCGGCCAGGATCTCCAGCGCACCGGTACGGACGTCGTAGACGCAGCCGATCACCGCGAGGTCGCGGGGCAGGTAGGGCGAGCTGCGAATCCGGCGCACGTCGTGGGCCAACACCGCCGCCTGGTCGGAGATGGTGCCGAAATCCAGGCTGCGGGTGTCCAACCCGGAACCGGCCCGGATGTCGGCGTGCACCTGCTCGTCGGTCACCTTCGACATCCGGCAGTCGGTGTGCGCCACCACCATCACTCGCCGGACGGCGAGCAGGTGCACCGCGAGCACCAGGGTGCGCAGCACGTCGTCGGTCACCCGAGCGCCGGCGTTGCGCAGGATCTTGGCATCGCCCTTGGCCAGGCCCAGCATTGCCAGTGGCTCGATCCGGGAGTCCATGCAGGTCACCACGGCCAGGCCGCGGGCCGCCCGGCCCTCCAGGTGCGGGTCCTGGTAGCCGGCGGCATAGTTCCGGTTGGCCTCGAGCAGGTCGGAGAACGCTTCGGTCATGCCTTCACTTTCCCAGAGGCACGATCGCGGGCTGTTGGCACTCCCCACCCGGTGTCGCCCAGCAATCGGACCGGCTGGGCACCGGGGCGCTCCGGCTGCCAGACTCGGTCAGGTGACCGATCCGTCCCGCCAGTTGGTGCTCGCCTCCCGGGCCGGACGGTGGGTACTCGCCGCAGCCGTGCTGGGCAGCGGGATGGCCATGCTGGACGCCACCGTGGTGAACGTGGCGCTGCCCCGGATCGGGGCGGATCTGGACGCCGGCCTGACCAGCCTGCAGTGGCTGCTGAACGCCTACACCCTGACGCTGTCCGGGTTGCTGCTGCTCGGCGGTTCGCTCGGTGACCGGTTGGGCCGCCGGCGCATCTTCTCCCTCGGGGTGCTGTGGTTCGCGATCGCGTCCGCCGGCTGCGCGCTGGCTCCCACCGCGCAGGTGCTGATCGGCATGCGGGCGGCGCAGGGGGTGGCCGCGGCACTGCTCACCCCGGGGTCGCTGGCGATCCTGGAGGCGGTGTTCCGCCGCGAGGACCGGGCGGCGGCGGTCGGCGCCTGGTCCGGGCTGGGTGGCGTGGCCACCGCGATCGGTCCGGTGCTCGGCGGCCTGCTGGTGGGCCTGGCCCCGTGGGGCTGGCGGCTGGTGTTCCTGCTCAACCTGCCGCTGGCCGCCGTGGTGCTCGCGGTCACCCGCACTTGGGTGCCCGAGACCCGGGACGAGCAGGCGGCCGGCCGGCTGGATGTGGGAGGTGCCGCGCTGGCCGCCGCCGGCCTCGGCGGGGTGGTCTACGCCCTCACCGAGGGTCCGGTGCGCGGCTGGCCCGCGTTGTTGGTGGGCCTCGCCGTGGCCGGGGTGCTGCTGCTGCTGGCCTTCGGCATCCACGAGCACCGGCAGCAGTCGCCGATGATGCCGCTGTCGCTGTTCGCCGACCGGCAGTTCAGCGCCGCGAACCTGGTGACCCTTCTGGTCTATGCGGCGCTGTCCGGCGCGCTGTTTCTGCTCCCGGTGCAGCTGCAGCTGGTCAGTGGCTTCTCACCCGTCGCGGCCGGCAGCTCGCTGCTGCCGGTGACCGTGGTGATGCTGCTGCTGTCGGCCCGGATGGGCCGGCTCGCGCAACGCATCGGGCCGCGCCGGCCGATGACGGTCGGGCCGGTGCTGGCCGGAACCGGGCTGGCCCTGCTGGCCCGGCTGGGACCGGACTCGGACTACCTGACCGGCGTGCTGCCCGCGGTCGGGATCTTCGCGCTGGGCCTGTCGGGCACCGTCGCGCCGCTGACCGCCACCGTGCTGGCGGCCGCGCCGGAGCGCCAGGTCGGCATCGCCTCGGCGGTCAACAACGCGGTGGCGCGGACCGCGGGCCTGCTGGCCGTGGCGGTGCTGCCCGCGCTGGCCGGCATCACCCCGACCGCGCTGACCCAGCCCGCGGCCCTGTCGGCCGGCTTCCACCGCGCGGTACTGATCGCGGCCGGGCTGTGCATCGCCGGCGGCCTGCTGGCCGGGCTGACCATCTCCGACGACGTGCTGGCCGAGGCGGGGGAGCCGGCGCCGGCCGTTCCGCCCACCGCGCCCCAGCCCCCGAGCCTGCCCGGGCACTGAGCCCGCCGGTCAGCCGGACGGCGTCGCGACGTTGCCCCCGCGCGGCTGGTCGGCCCGGGCGACCGGCAGGTCGGGCAGCGTGCCGGTCTCGACCACCTCGGCGGCCACCGAGCGCAGCTTGCGGTGCAGCTGCTGGCTGGCCACCCGCAGCAGCGTGAAGGCCTGCTCCTGGGTGAGCTTGCGGGCCGACATCAGCACACCGAGCGCCATGCCGATGGACCGGCTGCTCTCCAGCGCGGCCTCCAGGTGAGCGGCCTGGTCCTCGGCCTCGTTCAGCGCGACGAGGCTGGCGGTGAGGGCCGCGAGAATGGTGGCCGTGTCGACGTCGTCGGAGTCGAAGGCGTTCGGCCGGTCGGCGTACAGGTTCAGTGCGGCCGCCCGGGCACCGGCCAGCCGGAAGGCGAGCACGCTGCGGACCGGGGTCAGCGCGGCGGTGGCCTCGGCGAACTGCGGCCAGCGCGGCTCGTTCTCGACGTCGAAGAGCAGGTAGTCCGAGGCGTCGGCCGCCGCGGACAGGCACGGCCCCTCGGCAAACCGGTACTGCAACTGGTCCACCTGGCGGGCCACCTCGTCGGAGACCGTCACGCTGTGACCCTGGCCGTCGCGCAGCGCGGTGATGCTGGCCCAGTTGCAGCCTTCGACGTGTTTGACCGCGAGGTCGACGATCCGGCGCAGCGCCGCCTGGTTGTCGCCGGCGCCGCGCAACTCGGCGCTGAGCGCCGCGAACTCCTGCGACAGCTCCAGCATCTCGGTGGTGTCCACTGCCTGCCCCCAGATGTCACCGCCGCACGATGTCGGCGACGCCAGCATCCTGCACGATCAGGCCGCCGACGGCCAGTCCCCGGCGATATCGGCGCCCCCATCCGGCCCGACGCAGGGCATTCGTGTGTATGTAATTTGAAATTCATGAATGCAAAATGTGCTGACTGCGACCTGGTTTACACGTAAAGCGATTCTCATGAGAATTTGCTTCATGAATGAATGTGATAGGCCATTGACGGCGTATTCCACTTTCAGTTAACTTCTCGCGGAAGTACCCCCCAAAGCGCTGGTTTACCGGCGTGTTTCACCCCCCGTACCACCCCGCCGGAACGGCGTCTGAGAGGAGTCCTCGTCCGGCGCCGCCCTGCCCTGCCCGCGGCCTGATCGGCGCAGGCTGGAACCAACCGGCATCCGCTCAACCTCTGAGCGTGCTGCTGCACGTGTCGTCCCCCAACCCCCCGAAAGGTCGACAATGACGTTGCACACCCGATCGCGCCGGCACGGCGCGATCCTCGGGGTCGCGAGCCTCGCGGCCCTTGCCGTCACCGGCATCGTCCAGGCCGGCTCGGCCGACGCAGCCACCGGCAACCCCTACTCGCCGGCAGTCGGGCACAGCTACCGGCACGGCGTGATTCCCACCATCGGCACCCAGGCCAAGATGAACGCCTACGCCAAGGCGCACCCCGCCACCATCACCGCGACCGGCCCGCAGACGCTGTCCTACGGCGGCGGCATCGACGGCATCGGCGTGCAGAGCGGCCACTCCAAGGTCTACCTGGTCTTCTACGGCAGCCAGTGGGGCACCCAGTCCACCGACGCCAACGGCAACGCCAAGTTCACCGGCGACTCGGCCGGCGCGGCCGGTGCCGCCCAGCAGATGTTCAAGGGCATCGGCACCAACAACGAGCTGTGGTCGGCCGAGCTGACCCAGTGGTGCGACGGGGCCGGCGTGGCCGTCGGCGCGACCGTCTGCCCGGCCTCGGGCGCCAACTACATCCCCTACCAGGCCGGTGGCGTGCTGTCCGGCGTCTGGTACGACAACTCGGTCGCCTCGCCGGCTGCCGCCAGCGGCCACCAGCTCGGCGTCGAGGCGGTCAACGCCGCGGCCCACTTCGGCAACACCACCGCGGCCTCGAACCGGTACGCCTACTACGTGATCCTGTCGCCGCACGGCACCAACCCGGACAGCTACCAGGGCCAGTACTGCGCCTGGCACGACTACAACGGCGACACCACGCTGACCGGTGGAGCGGTGAGCTCGCCCTACGGTGACATCGCCTTCTCCAACCAGCCGTACAACATCGACTCCGGCGCCGGTTGCGGCGTGGGCTTCGTCAACTCGCCCGGCACCCTGGACGGCTGGACGATGACCCTCGGCCACGAGTGGCACGAGATGATGTCGGACCAGAACCCGGCCGGCGGCTGGACCAACCACACCGGTAGCTCCTACAACGGCCAGGAGAACTCCGACGAGTGCGCCTGGCTGTCGCCCGGCACCGCCGGCGGCGCCGCGAACGTCTCGTTCGGCTCGTTCGGCACCTACGCCGAGCAGGCCAGCTGGTCCAACGACACCAACAGCTGCGCGATCAGCCACGCCATCGTCACCCACGGCACCAGCGGCGTGACGGTGACCAACCCGGGTTCGCAGACCGGCACGGTGGGTACCGCGAAGAGCCTGACCATGTCGGCCTCGGGTGGTACCGCGCCCTACACCTGGTCGGCGACCGGCCTGCCGCCGGGCCTGGCGATCAACTCCTCGACCGGTGTCATCTCCGGTACCCCGACCACCGCGGGGACCTACTCCTCCACGGTGACCGCGACCGCCTCG